>Ga0256405_10000199_pt1 | contig 198439 bp, 176 predicted proteins | sample RumenRJG_02DNA_FD_189096 | JGI IMG/M metagenome (GOLD analysis project Ga0256405, IMG submission 189096) | Bovine rumen microbial communities from Lethbridge, Alberta, Canada - RJG_02 | ecosystem: Host-associated > Mammals > Digestive system > Stomach > Rumen | place: Canada: Alberta...
TTGTTAACATCTTCAACTGCTTTGATTTTCTCTTTTCGAGATAGTTTTCTGTACTCCAATTTTCCTCCTCTGTTACCTATTCGGTTCCAGTGGAGGAAAAAGTGTTACCTAAACGTGCACCAGATCAAGGCAAGAGTAAAGGTTTGTACTAATGCGTATGCATACCATCCATACTAAAACTTGATTGGTTGTATCCTGTGTATTACATTTGAGATACGTATTAAGGAGACATTGTTGAATGAGTGAAAAAGAACAGATTTTAGAAGCCATGAGAAAAGCCGGAGTGCCCTTGAACGCCGGTAAGGTCGCTGAGTTGACAGGATTGGACAGGAAAGTCGTTGACAAGGCATTTGAAGCAATGAAAAAGGACGATTCGATTGTTTCACCTGTAAGGTGCAAGTGGGAACCGGCTGTGAAATGACAGTATAGTTGTCTGTATGACCGGCATACCTCCGATGAGGCATGCCGGTTTTTTTCTGCCTATGTATTTATCCGATAATTCCGCTCAATGTTTAGCATGACGGCTCTTCACTGATCGGAATATCAATTCCGAAGGCGTCGAAGATAAGTCTCTGAGCCTTGGTCGGAACACTATATACATCCTTGTACCTTCCCTTGAATGTAATTCTCGAGAACGAGGAAATCCTCCTGAACACACCTCTGGGATTGGTACAGTATTTGGAGAATGCACTGTCTTTCTCCTTGATCACCTTCCTGATTTCCGTGAGGAGAATCAGGGAAACGAACTGTATGAAGAGCCTGCTCAGTGAGCCACGTCGAGAAGTATGAAACCGTCCTCGGGGCAGATCGATGCATAGCCGCCTGCGGCCGGAATGCGTTCCGAGAGGTCATGGATTCCGCGTATCTGGGACCATGGGTAGACATATGCCTTGATGGGAAGGTTGTCGAACGCCGCACAGTTGTTTGTCTCCATGTTTTCCAGGAAGGCGACGGCATCCGACCAGTCCAGCCATCTGCCGGATTCGAAGCTTACGAAGCTTTCGCCGGGATTCACGATGCCTTTTGCATAACGCATAATCTGTTTGTCTTTATTCTCACTGCGGCTGTTGTATTCCTCTATTCCATCCTTGCTCAGGCTGTTGTTGTTGACCAGCGAGTATCTGATTCCGTCTTCTGAGGGAACGCTTTCAAGGACCACGATACTGATTCTTGAACCTTTGGGCAGAAGCAGGTTGCTGCCCAGATTGACTCTGTGGTATCCGGCATAGCGGAATGATTCCGAGAAGCTTTCTATAAGAATTCCATCAGTCGGGTTTTTGGCGTTGCTGTTGAGCAGGAAAACGGAGACAGTGACGTTTGTGTCGATATCGCCTGTCATTGCGGAAACATACTGAAGAACGCAGTCTTCCTCGATATCGAAGATGTTCGCACCGTATACAGGATGGTCATACAGCGTGGAGCTGATGATTTCGGAAGGCATGTTGTCATATTCAAGGATGTACAGGGATTCAAGCTTGAAATTGCTTTCGTCAACTACGTAATCGAACGTGGTCGGCATTCTCAGACTCTTGTCATAGTAGGAAAGAAGGAAATAACCGTCGTTTCCCCAGCCTGTACCCCAGCTGTTCTTGACAATCCAGACTCCGTCTGCAGGTGGTCTGCGGTCTTCAGGCCAGTTTTCAGCAGAGAACGAGTCGTCCCATCCCACAATTGTTACCGCATGGGAGGAGTGAACAGCCTCTGAAGTATACTGGGCATAGATTACCGGATCTGATCCCACGAACGACATGTAGGGTGTCTTGTTCTCTTCCTTGACGACGGTTTCAAAACTTTGTCCGAAGGCTATGGACTTGAAAAGCATTGCCAGCTGGTCATGGTCAAGACTGTCCAGGTCATAATAGTCGGCAGGTCTTCCGTTCAGTCTGAGTCTGAACCGGACGAGTTCGCGCAGTTCATCTGCGGAAAGATCGGCAGTATCGACGAATCCGCAGCGGATGTCTATGTAGTATGCCTTTTCCTCTTCAGTTGCCCTGTCATTGTCCTTCAGGCTTTTTCTCAAGCTCTCACGCATCTCCTCCGGCGTTTGCTTGGGGCGGGACTGATCTGCCTTGAAGGCGATTCCGGCTGCTTTTCCTGAAAGAAGCTCGCTCTTGATGGCTTCCGTCCCCGCCGGAACATAGACATAGTTTCCCTGCTCATCCCTGAACGCGGGAGAGGGAAGTATGTTCACGTCCTTCAATTCAAAGCTGACGGCGTAGCGCAGTTCCTCGGGAAGACTCCAGTCTCCGTCCTTTGTGGTGTTTCCCTCCCTGCTTGTATACGGGGCGTATTTTTCATACAGGATTCCTATTCCGGAGGCAAGGCTTGCCAGTGACAGGCAGTAGTTTCCGCCGAAATCAAAACGGTGCCTGTCCTCTGTCATGTAGTGGAGGCCTTCACCGGCCTGGGACTGATCAAACGGGTATTCTCCTTCCGGATAATCATCCGTTTCCGGCAGCGCCGTTGCAGTGAACCATGCAAGGTGTCTTTCGGAAAGGTCCATATCGTTGCCGAATGTCTCCCTGAAAGTGTCCACCGTCATGCCCAGCGAGTTCAGAATACTTGTCTCGCTTGCTGCGATGGTTGCGAAACTCCAGCATGTGCCCCACGGATTCTGCGACTTAACTTCGGTGACGGTTCCCCGTTCCCGGAGGTCGAACTTCGACGGGAAAGTATCGGCAACGGATTTCCATGTGATGCTGGTGTAGAATTTCTCAACATCCTCTCCGGTGGACAACAGCTCTTTAGTGGATTCCTGGATCTTCCGTCCAAGTGTGTCAAGGCCGTTGATTTCCGTTTGGCTGAAGCCTCCGGCCTCCTGTGCTCTTGTGGCACAGCCGGGCATGAAGACCAGAAGCGCAGCCAGCAACATCAGAACGAAAAATGTCCGTTTGCAATCCTTTTTCAAAATCGACCTCCGATGGAGAGAATGCTTTTCTGAAAGTATAACCGAGGAATGCCTTGTGAAAAAGCTTCAAATGACTGTGTTGTGTGATGTAGAATACGAAGACAGGGGAGCGATATGATTAAGAAACCGTTTGCTGTCATTGTTCTTGCTGTTGCAACCGTCTTCGTGCTGTGTGCTGCCGGTAAGGAAGTTCAACTGTCGGAGATCAGCGACGAACGCGTACATCTTTTCATGGATGAGTACGCCGGAGACTTTGATCCCGACGAATTTGTCGGTCTGGTGGATACCGTGGACGATATCTTTTTCTCATACGATGACGAATTTGACGAGTACTCCGTTTATATTTTCTATCCTGACGGGAACATGTCGTGGCTTGAATTCCGCTACAGCCAGCTGAACATGTACTACGTGGACCGCACCTTCATTCCTCAGGAAAAACGTGCCGATGCCCTTGAAATCATAAATCTGATCAACTCGGAAGATTATCAGCTGGGAATGGGAATCCTTTTCATGGAAGACGGATTTCTCGGCTGCAGGTATATCGTTCTGGACGACGGAGTGACGGATGCGGGGCAGTGGGCATTCTGGAATTTCTACTGTTTCGAGTCGTACGCCATGAATGCAACGTACGACACACTTCTGAATCTCGGATTATAAGCCTGTTGTTTTTCCCAAATACAACCTGCGCACGTGCCGGATTCAGTCTTCCAAACCGATTTTCAGCGCTTCAGGCGCACATGCCTCCGCAAATCGGATACAGGCCGTCACTTTCATCCGGCTTGAAGTCCACAACAAAGATACAACCTCCTTTCCTGAGGACTCTCTTCACCTCGCTTAATATGAAGTCAAGCATACAAATTCGGTCCTGAGAAATACTATCAGAATGTTATTGAACCTTCTATGAAGTGAAGTTCTATGACAGTCCTATGACACGAAAAGAGTGTGAAGAAGAGGAAAGGCAGGTCAGCTCAATAGTAGATATGGTGTGCCATAAAATCGGCTTCATCTGCTCCTCAGAGTTCGATTTCCAGGATGAGCGCTATGAACTTCTGGGCGGCATTGATCTGTACAACTCATGAAAGACAGCATCTGAATTGCGGAATATCCTATACTTCCTTGTAAACTCTTACATAATCAACATAAAAATGCGCAGGAAGCTGCTTTGGTACAATTGAACCGGCCCATTTCCCGTATTCGGCAGTTATCTTCAGATAGCATGGAACTTGACATGTTCCCTCACCATACACATCTCCCGGCATGTCAAAGACAAGATGTTTTTTATCGGTTCCGTCCATATAAAGCTTGTAGCCGTCTTTATCCCATAAGAACCACAGGTCATGGTAAGTGCCGTAAAAGCTGTCGTTAATGCTCTTGCCTTCCGGGTGCTTGCTCTTCAGATTTTTACCGTATCCGTCCCAGTGGATAGTCGTGTAATAGGCTTTGTCGTGCGGAACTACTTCGATTATATCGATTTCAGCTCCGTCAACTGCGCCGTTTCCGACGGTTGCATCACTCATTCTGTCTGTCATGAGCCAGAACGCATACCAGAGACCTTCTGCTTTTTCCACCTTGAAGCGAATGTTGTAAAGTCCGTAAGCCTGTTCAAACTTTCCGCGGCTTCTGATTCCGCCGCTTACCGGTGTTCCGTCATCTTCCAATTTACAGGTTATGACGTAGTTTCCGTTTTCGAAAGTGCTGCATTCATTGTTCCACCAGCCGCCCGCATCCTGACGTTCCTGCTGAGGACAATACTCCCAGTTGTTTGTATCGGGCTTTCCGGATTCGAACTCATCGGAAAAGGTGCATGTGTATTTTTTGCCGTTGAATGAAATTGCTGTTTCACCAGAGCAACAGCACAGGAACGGTGCAATGCATATTACGGCTATGAACATGAAATACTTCTTCATGATATTCTTTCCTGACACAGACTTATAGTATCATGCGGTGAGTATATCAAGATACATTTTTCTTCATGTGCATGACTGCATGACTGCCGCTATTCACCGGTTTGCCAGTAAATAGTCCCTCAAGTAGGGGACTGCAAAGGTCACAAAACCTCTTCTGCTTTGGTTTATGACTCCTGCTTGTAAAAGACGTGATCTGTATCTGTTTGCATATGAGGAGTCAACCTCAAGCCTTTTACAGATATCCTGCATTAAGCTTTCATTTTCATCATCAGACATGGCACTGAGGAATGCGATGTCTTTTTCAGATAACTGAGCCAAAGTGGTCTCACAAATGTCTTCTATGAACTCCATGCGTGCCAGAGAGAGGGCCGTGTCGAAGTCTTTCCCCGCAACAGTTCCGCGCTCTGATGCTGTAATTGTGATGTAATGGCCTATGAGCTGCATCATGTAAGGTGATCCTTCTGTATGTTTTGCAGCTTGCCTGATTTGCTCTTCATTTAAAACTATCCCGAGATGCTCGAAACAGTTTCTATAGTATATTTCGATTTCCCTGATGGAAATAGGTTCAAGATGGAGTTTAGATGCCCTGTTAAGGAAGGTCAGAACGTGCTGGTTCAGTGTCTGTGAGACCGCGGAAGGAAGACCGGCCATGACCATTGCGATATTGTGTCCTTCTCCAACCATCTCCTGATAGGTGATGATGAGCTTTTTCAGTTCCTCGTTGCCGGACTGAACCTCATCTATGAGAATCAATATGCCTTTGCCTGCATCCCTTGCCCGTTCGCAGAGTGTCTGAAGCTGATAAGCAAAGCTTTTCCCGGAATGATCACCGTTATCTGTCTGTATGCCGGCGCTGAAGCCCAGAATTCCAATCGAACCACCTGTTATTCTTGTTTTTTCATGCGGGAGGATGTTTTCTCCCGAACGGCAAAGCTTTTCCAATATGCGGACAAGCATGTCACCGGAAACGACAGTAGGTGAGGCAACAATGAATCCTTGCTCTTTTGCAATATCCGCCAGTTCAAGAAGCAGGACGGTTTTCCCCAGACCTCTCTGACCTATGATCAGTCTTGCCCGTTCTTTGCTGCCAGGATAAGAGGCAAGACCTTCAACCAGAGTCTGCATTACCAGGTCTCTTCCGACAAGGACTCTTGGTTTGTTTCCGAATGATGGGGAAAAGAGAATGTCTGTCATTGTCCACCTCTGCCTTTCTATTTTGTCTATTTTTGTATAATTTGTATAATTTTTTCTATTTTGTCTATTTGAATGATAAATCATCCGGATAAGCCGGTCAAGGAATAGTTTTTTCAGTTGGTACGACTATTCGAAGGAACCATAATCCGGTTTGAATTCCAAATTATCCTAACTGTTGACTTCAGATTATACGAAACCCGGTTTTTACTACTTTTTGACTACTTTTGACGGTAGAGATACGTGACGATTCGTGGACTTTGCGGTAGTTTTTGACATGGCGTTGGCATAAATGCCCTCTATTCAAACGATTATTAATCGTTATAGAATAAAGAATAGCGAAAAGCGGGAGTAGTAATGACAAAGATTTTGTTTGTGTGCCACGGCAGGACGTTCCATCACTTTTTATATCGCGCCTAATCGCGGTGAATCGTGGTAAATTGCGATTCTTGAAATCGCGCTGACTACCAAGTTACTACTTTTGCCGAGATTCTGACTTCGGTTATGTTGTACATACTTCAGTCTTTCAGGCATCCGATTGGGATAACGTATACTCCATCATCCCGCTTATAACCATACTCTGTTGCTGTTATAACAAGCTTCAGATCAGGAAGCTTCAACGGAACCTGTTTTTCCTTTTTGTTGTACTCGGATACTAGTTTCTCTATCTCACATAGATGCTTGGCACCCATGTCTATTTCTTTGCTTCCGAGTTTGAATTCAATCAATGCATACCGACCATCCTTGAGATGAAGGACGGCATCTGCCTCAAGACCATAACGGTCATGATAATACGATAATTCTCCGTTCATGCCGGATGAGTATATCTTAAGATCACGGATGCACAGTGATTCAAACAGAAAGCCCAATGTCTTGAAATCGGCATTGAAATAATCCGGATTCAAGCCTAAAGCGGCAACTGCTATGGAAGGATCAACAAGATTCCGTTTGTTGCCAGCCCTGATAGCGTCTCTTGATCTTATTGCAGGACACCATGCGGGTATCTCATCGATAATAAAGAGGTCTTCCAGATCATGGAAATAATCGTAAAATGTCGGCTTTGATATTTCTGTAGTTGACGAAGTATCCGAATATATTGTTTTTGTCTCTGCCAACGTGCAGATATTCCGGGAATATGATCTGAGCAATCGTTCTGCCCATAACGGATTTCTCTTTACTCCACTTATTTTTGAGATATCGGTGTGGCATGTTTGATAGAACAAGTCCGATGCGATTGAAAGAGCAGCCTCTTTGTTCTCTATTCCGATGCTTTGGGGCCATCCGCCTCGGCATATCGCATATATGAGGTCATCGATACTTAACGATGCCTTTTCCCATTCAATCGGTTTCCCTTCAAAGAGATCCTTGAGAGAAACAGTACCTGAGGATTCTCCACTCTCAAACAGACTCATAGGGAACATTCTCAATGTAGAGATTCTAAGAGTACCTGTGTGCGGTGTGTCTGCTTTCTGGGAGGACGATCCGGTAAGAATGTATTGTCCTTTGATTCCGGTATCATCAACATCTTTTCTAATTGCACCCCATATCTTGGGGGCATCCTGCCATTCGTCAAACAGTCGAGGTTTTTCACCTATCAGCAGTTTGGAAGGCATATTGTCAGCTACCGAAAGGTATCTGTCTCTGTTATCTTCATCCTGAAACTCAATAAAGCTCTTTGCAAAATGTTTGCCGGTAGTGGTCTTCCCACACCCTTTGGGCCCAACTATCAGAGTGGCTCCAAATGCCTCAAGCTTTAGTTTCAACGCTGAATCGGTTATTCTATTCCGGTACACTCTTTTTTCATTACCCATAATTCAATTATCCCAAGGATAACTATATTTCATTTAACTGATTAGTGCAATATTATTTAACAGATTTGTGATACTTTGTTTTACTGATTTGTGATTTGGCACATGTCAAGAAAAGTGGACAAAGACTACTTTTGCCAAAAATCTGGATAAGCTTGATTATTACTATGGAGACTTATAAAGACTTATGAATAAACGTGTAAGCCCATTTTACTTATTTTCTTTTTTTTCGTATTATATGCATGTATTGAATTGGGGACTGAACAAATGGAAAGAAAAAGGGCATTTGTAACAGGCGGTGAACGAGGAATCGGAATGACCGACAAGCAGATCCGGCTGGGACGACCTGTCCTTGAAGCAAGAAAAGACTCTGTGAGGCTTACATCCGATCTTCAGATGGACGGTCTGAAGAAACTCTATTTCGAGGTTGCTTCTGACAAGAAGGACTATCTTGCATCCGACAGGCTTGATGCCTTTGTCATAATGGTTCTGAGGCAGGCCCTTCTGACAGGTTCCGATATCTACTGTGATGCCCCTGTCACAAGCGATCTTCTTTACATGCTCAATGAGTCTCTCATTCCCACCCTGGTTCGCACGATTGACCGTTTTCATGATGTCAAAGTTCATGCAGAGCCCTGTGCTCCATGTGGAGGGAAAGAAGTCATCACAGGTTACTCGGGTGGAGTAGACAGTCTCTACACACTTTCAAGACATCATGGAAAATCGACAGAAGGCGATGAAAAGGCCAATCTGAAACTTGACGGCGTTGCATGCTTTGACGCCGGGGTCTATGAGGAAACCGGAGAGGCCAGGACTCGGATGTATGAAACAGCCTTAAGTCAGACGCAGAAAATCGCTTCAGATCTGGGCCTCGACTGCATAGGTGTCAGGTGCAACATCCAGGACATCGTGGACGAGCACTATCTGAGCGTCGGAAGCTACCGTCTCATTGCCTGTGCCATGGTAATCTCAAAACGCGTGGGAACGTTCCTTCTTTCAGGTGCATATGAGTTTTCCACATTCAGTATCGATGTAGACAACTCCTTCTACTACGAGCTTCTTCTGGCCGATATCCTTACTACCAAGACCTTTCGTGTCTACATCACAGGCGGGGTTCAGAAGAGAATCGAAAAGATTGCGTATCTTGCGAAGCAGGGCCCCGAAATCCGCCGACTCCTTCACGTCTGTGTCCACGATCCTCTTCCGGGTTCGCGAAACTGCGGAGTATGCTCAAAATGCATCCGCACCGAACTTGCCATGGAAGGGCTTGGAGTTCTGGACCTCTTTTCTGAGGCTTTCCCGCTTGATGTCTACAGACAGCACCATGACGAGATCGTAGCGAAGGCCAATATGGCCTCACGCAACCAGCACATGGCCGAGGCCATCGGTGCCATGAAGGAGAGGGGATTTGTGAACTCCGAGAGTATCGAACGTAAGATCCGGGGAGGCAAGGCCGCTTCAGCTGTCATAAACGCCCACAAGGAAGAACTTCTGAAGAAGATAAAGGAAAAAGGCCTTATATGAACGACGAACGCATCATAAGAATCAAGAGTCTGTGTAAGGCAGAAGTCCGTGAGAACGGACAAAGCTATGCCCGCCTCACGGCGCGGATAGCCAAAGAAAACAACGGCATATCGAAAGGGGAAATTTCTCTCTGGTTCCAGACAGATGTGGAGAACGGAAAGTATCTGACAGACGACAGATCTGATGCCTTTGTCGTCAGTCTCATGTATACCGCAGTGAGTACCGGATATGAGATTCACAGCGATGTTCCTGTCAGCTCCCGTCTTATGTACCAGCTCAATGAATACCTACTGCCTTCTTTGGCCGAAATGCTGGAGAAAAAGACCATATGTGTCCATGCTCCGGAAGCAAAGGAAAAGGTCAGCTGTGAAAACGCCGTGGGAACCGGATACTCAGGGGGAGTAGACGGATTCTATACCATCTATGCACATACCGCAGAGCGCCTTAAAAGCGCACCTTACAGACCTGCTCTGACTCACCTTACAGTTATAAATGCCGGGGTTTTTGAGGGAGAAAATCATCATAAGGCATTTGAAAAATCCCTTTCACTGGCCCGCAGCCTTGCCAAAGATCTGGGCCTGAAAGCCGTAGGCATAGACACCAATTTACATCTGGTTCTGGATGAACATTATCTGAGTGTCTATTCAATTCGCCTTTGTTCCGCAGCTCTTGCGCTTCAGAAGCTTTACGGAACATATTTTCTTTCTTCCGGCCATTCTCAGGACTGCTTCAAGATGGACAGGAATAACAATTCATTCGGAGATCTTCTGACATGCCAGATGCTGTCTACAAAAAGCCTTCGCTTCATAGGATATGGCGGAGGAATCCGCAGAGTGGATAAGATCCGCGCTCTTGCGAATTACCCTGTCTGTTACAGCCGCCTTCATTCCTGTTTTGTGACTCAGCCTGATGAAAAGAACTGCGGCCACTGCAAGAAGTGCAGGATGGACTTACTTAATCTCTGGGCATTGGGAGCTTTGGATAAGTTTGGATCTGTCTATGATCTTGAGCAGGCAGAAAAAGAAAGAGCGGCAGATATCGCTTTTTTGATGGCAAACAGTGATGAGCCTTTGTACCAGGATACGTTGAATCAGATAAAGGAAGCAGGACTGGAGATTCCCCAAAGAAGCAGAATCCTTGCTCTTCAGTTCAAACGCAGCATGGATAATCTGAAGAATAAGGGCCTTGTCAAATAAGGCAGGCAAATAGAAAGCCTTCTGCCGCAGTTGAATTGACCCCAATTCATTGGAGAGGTTTTTGAAAGACTAGGTTGGACTTGTCCAGATATTCTTGACAAAAAGTTGCTTAATAAGTTGGATTTTGGTTAATCCTTCTATTGCACACGAACTACACGTTTTATTAACCCTTGACTAATCAATTGAGCCGTATGACATTTGAAATACATATCAAGGAGATGTAATTATGGCAATTGTTCAGTTGAGAATAGATGACGAATTGAAACTTCAGGCTGTTTCCGTATATGAGAAACTGGGCATTGACTTGTCCAGTGCAATAAGGATGTTCCTGAAGCGTTCAGTTATGGTCAACGGAATTCCATTCAGCATGATCTTGGACGAGAAAGCGTATGATCCTGAGACTGCAACCAAGGCAATGAAAAACATGAATGAGTCTGCAAAGAAAAGCGGTGCATCGAATATGACATTGGAAGAGATAAATGCAGAAATCTCAGCCTACAGGAAAGAGAGAAGACGAGGCAAGGATAATCTGTTCGCAAAGGGAGATATTTGAAAATGAACTTATACTACGATGACGGAATTTTGAAGATCCGCAGTATGATACCGCAGGATGCGAAGGTTTTGTATGATACATATCTCTCCTACGGATGGCATCCAGAGATCAAAACGTATGAAGACTATTACAAAGAACAGGAAGAAGGCGAAAGACTTGTGTTTATCGCTGAATATGAGGGCGAGGTTAAAGGACAGTGTACCCTTGTTCTTCATCCTACAGAAGGCCCCTGGGGAGGAAAGAATTATCCGGAAATTGTTGATTTGACAGTATTCTTTGACATTCACGGGAAGGGAATCGGAAACAAACTGCTTGATGTGGCGGAAGGCGAAGCTGCTAAGATATCGGACATGGTGTTTTTGGCAGTCGGCGTCCATTCAGGCTATGGCCCGGCACAGCGAATCTATGTTAAGCGTGGATACCTCCCGGACGGAAGCGGTGTTTGGTATAAGAACAAAGTGCTGGACCAGTATGCTCCTTGTGTTAACGATGACGAACTTCTTCTCTTTTTGTCAAAAAGCTTTCGATAGGAAGAATAATCGGTGACAGACATAATGAAACTTATAGCTCCCTGCCCGGAATATGCTGATGAAATATGGGCGTTTAGGGCTGAAATATTAGAAAAAGATGCGGATAATGAAGACCAATTTGCCGGGTGCATGTCACTTAATTCGTGCTGTTCTGCCGAAGAATGGATACATATTTGCGAACTTCGTAAAAGTGAAGAGACATGCAGGGAAGTCGGTACAGAAGTACCTTCTAATACCTATCTGGCAATCAGGCAAAACGATAATCGGTTAGTAGGAATTATTGATCTGAGGCATCATATAAATCATCCTATCCTTGGTACATGGGGAGGTCACTGCGGTTATTCTGTACGTCCTTCTGAACGTGGGAAGGGATATGCAAAAGAGATGCTTAGACTGAATGTTGAAAACGCTAAAAAACGGGGAATTGAGAAGATGCTTGTTACCTGCGATTCTGATAACACAGCAAGTGAAAAAACTATTCTTGCCAATAGCGGAGTATTTGAAAGCACCATTAACGTTGACGGGACGGAAATGAAACGATATTGGATAAACGTAAGCGAATAACTTTCTCATCATCCACGATGATGTCCAGCTTGTCCGAGCCGAACGCCTTTCTGAAAAGGCCTTCCTTGGACTTGATGACAGCCTTGAGCATTTCTATGCCGTTTTCGTCCAGGGCGCTTCTCCTGATGCTTACGCTCAGGGAATCCGATGTTGTGTTTTTTTTCTTCGTACTCATGTGATTTCCTCCATGTGAAGTATTTGCATGTACATACATCACTCTGTTTGAAATCATTAGCAAGCGCTTTTGTTGCGAATTATGAGAACTATTTGTATCATTTGAATGGACATGGAAACGATAGAACTAAGGTACGGGAATACGAAGACTTATCTCATCAAAGGAGAGAAGGGAAACCTCCTGGTTGACACTGACATGCCCGGAACCATGAGGGCATTTTTCAAAGAGATTAAGCGCCATAGTCTTCAGGTAAGTGACATTTCATTTGTCCTGGCTACACATTTCCATCCGGACCATATGGGACTGATTGGAAACCTGATGGATATGGGCGTGTCTCTTGTTTTGATTGATATCCAGAAGGGATATGTCCAGTGTTGGGAACAACGGATTGGGTCAGATCCGATTGACGTGAAATCAGCAAAGATTATCACTGTTGGTGAAAGCCGTTCATTCCTTCAGAGTCTTGGAATCCATGGGGAGATAATCCATACCCCCAGCCATAGCATGGACAGCATCTGTGTCACGCTGGATGATGGAATCTGTATTGCCGGGGACCTTTCTCCATTGAGCTATCTCCAGGTAGAACCTGAAACCTCACAGCTGAGAGACGACTGGAATCTGATTCTGAGCCATAATCCCAAGAAGATTCTTTTCGCTCATACCAATACGATGGAATTCAATGATTGAGGCTCCATCTCGCTTGAAATATAAGTTCAAAAGAGCCATAGTAAAGGTACCCGATCATTCCGCCCGCCGGTGACCTCCTGCAAGCCTTTCATGCAGTCCGGCGGGTTTTTTTTGTCGATAGATTGGCAACACTCTCTAGGGCCTTGATATGCCGGTATTATGAGCAGTAATCACAAGGCTTGGATAACAGAATCAAGACTATCAATGGCCAGATCAGGAATGAATCCGAAGACGCTGCAGTACCTGATGGGGCATAGTGAAATCGGGGTGACAATGAACGTATACACACACCTTGGTCTTGAGGATGCTTCTGAAGAACTTGCAAGGCTCCATGCGATGGAAGATGCCAAAAGGGAACAGGAGAAGATGGGACAAAATACGTTTAGAATCTACAAGCCTGAAGCAATTTAAACCAATGATTTAAACCAATGGATTCTTTTTTATTTGGTTTTTCTTATGGAGTGACATACAATTTCGTTAAAGAAGGGATCATATGGATAGTAAATTGTTAAAACTCCTTACTCACTATAACCTTGATGCATACTATGGAAAGCTGGTCATACTTGGAATTGATACGTTGGAAGGTTTTTCGACTATTTCAGATGAATCCATATTGTCTCTTGGCATAGAAAGGGATTCAAATGATTTCATTCAAATCAAGAAGCTTTCAGATTTAGTTCGCTCCACATTAGAGAAAATGGAGAAACAAAAGAAAGAGATTCAGAGTAATAATACAAAAGCAGGTAAAACATCAATACTCAAATCAATGAGGGTTTTCTTTGTTGTGGTGGCACTGATGATTGCGGTATCTGTAGGAATTACTCTTTTTCAAAATGGAAATCAGCCAAAGAGTTCATCCACATTATCCTGGAGAGAAATGGACAACAGCAGGGATGCGTATGAAATCACCGTCGATATGCTGTATGAATCTCAAGGATCATCAATAAAAATGTGTGGCTATTCAAACGCATCAGTCTCTAAAGATGGGACACGATATACGGTGAAAGGTTATTTTGATACCAAATCGGTATACTCTAACAACATGGTGCGGATGGATTACACTATTGTAGTCGAGCAAACGTCTGCAACAACATTTGTACAGAAGAGTGCTTCTGTATCTAATGCCAGGTTCATATAACTCAAATATTCAAGTGTCTTTTGCAAAAATGTACCGAATGATATGTAGTAATAGTCATGGAGTAGTCGGATGCCAGTAGTCTCTGAACCACGGTTTGACTACTTTTTGACTACTTTTGACGGTGGAGATTCGTGACGATTCGTGGACTTTCCGGTAGTTTTTGACATAGCTACGGCATAAATGCCCTCTGTTCAAACGATTATTAATCGTTTTAGAATAAAGAATAGCGAAAAGCGGGAGTAGTAATGACAAAGATTTTGTTTGTGTGCCACGGCAATATAGCAAAAAGACTCCATAAACCCTTTGTGCACAAATAATCTAGCAGCGTATTAATAGGCTTATTACACACAAACTACACATGAGTAAAAGACAGAAAATCTTTTTTAACACGTCTTTAAGCTGGGTTCAACGAAGGCAACTTGCATCAAATCCCAATGTGGGCTTCTATTTGCCACATTAGTTTATAAACAACTACTTCCGAAATGAGATTTTGAAGTTATTATTGAATTAATGGGCAGCAGTGAAAAATTATCAACATCAAATCTCATGGCAGAATGGGATTTCGATCAGAACAACAATTTGGGAATAGATCCCGAGAAACTAGGAATCCATTCCAACAAGAAAGTTTGGTGGGTGTGTAGTAAAGGTCACCATTATGAATCATCACCCGAGCATAGGTATCGAGGGGAAAACTGCCCATACTATTCTTCCGGACAGGATTAATCGGGCCGAGGTAGCACTTTATCAGAATAATGGGCTATAAATTATAAATAGGGTATAATGCCAAGTATGAATCATATCCGTAATTCTGTATTCTTTTGTCTAATTCTGTGTCTGTTTGCTTTGTTGTTGGCTTCCTGTGTGTCGGCAGATACAAAATCTGAATCTTCGGAAACAAAACCCGATTTGGATATTCAGCTGATTTCAGATAATGGTTTTAGGGAAGTGTATAAGATCATTGAATCGTCAAAAAGAGGTTATAATGTTTCGGCCTATCTGATGATTCCAAAGAAAGTTAAATACTCCCACTTGTTTGTCTGGCCTATGAAATCCGGTGATAGTAAAAGTATAGAGGCCTTTGACAAAGATGTTCTTAGAGCAGTCAAACAGGGTTCAGGATATTTAGATATTGCGGAACAATTGGGAGCGACAACTCTGGTTCCTGTACTGCCTCAGGATGAAGAACATGAGTACATAAGGCTCTCCTACTATCTGAACAAAGCAGGAAAATACAAAAGATTGGATCTGCAGGTAAAGGCTCTTATAGAAGATAGTTTTGAATTTCTTGCCGACAAGGGTATTGAGCTGAGCACAATAGTATTGGCAGGTTATTCCGGAGAAGCCCAATTCTGTGTCCATTTCTCAATCCTCCATCCTGAAATGGTTGCGGCAGTTGCTGCAGGCGGGGTCTGTTGCCCTATCCTTCCTGAAACGTATGCCAAATGGGAGGATTTGCCATACCCAATCGGATTAAAGGATTTCAGAAGTGTTTCTGGAAAGAAATTCAACTTTGATGCTTGGAAGAAAATCAGATTCTTTCTTACAACCGGCCGCAAGGATGACCGAGGAATTAATTTTAAGTCAGAATTCAAGAAGATGAACTCCGCGTGGGCCAGAAGCTTTGAAAGCATCTGGGAAGTTTTTTCTGATGAATATGTAAGGTTGAGCCCGAACGCACAAATGGTAATGTACAAAAACCTCGGACACGAACCTGTCCATTCGGATGAACTATTGTTCCTGAGAGAGAACGAGTATGAATTCTCTCAGATAGACATAAAACTCCCAGCAACTGTCAAGACAAGCAAGTGAAAAGGAATTACTTGAAAACGCTATGTTTGTTTGATGAAGGCTGATGAAAAATAAGGAAGGCAATCTCAGTGATTAATGGCAACTTTACCACGGCCAAATCTTCTTTGGTAATTCTCGGTTATTTCTGGATGAGAAATAAAGTATGGAATAGATTCAATGAATTCATCAACTTCGTCTTCTTTGCCTTTCCTTATACTCAAAGATTTCAAACCACGCTCTGTATATTGAGTAAGGCTAATATAGTTAAAAAAAGTATTTGCAATATTGCTATATGTTTTTGTAGGGGTGTCAGTTACAAAGTCAGGTACTGCAATTCCCAGTCTATATTTCTCAATAGTAGACACTACATTTTCAAAAACTTCAGTTAAGAACTCTCGCAAACAGAGGAAAAAGCTTATCATAGACGGATACAGCGACTTCCTGCTTGTGGACAAGAACGGTAGTCCCAAAGTAGCGCTTCACATAGAAAACGAATTCCGCTGGGCAATGATGAAATACAATAAGCATTTTCCAAAAAGACCCCTACCCAATATCACACCTCATGTTTTCCGTCACACATTCTGCACAAACATGGTCAATGCCGGTATGGACGTAAAGGTCCTTCAGTACATCATGGGTCATTCAGAGATTGATGTCACCCTGAATATCTACACTCACATGAGCTACGACAGGGCGGCATCACAGATGCTCAGACTTGTTGACGGTACTCCAGAAGGGCCAAAAGTATCCTTCGTTGGGGCCTGATTTCACACATTTACTACACACAATTTACACACAAATGCCGGAAATCTATGGATATTTATGGAGATTTACGTAAAATTAGAGGAAACGGCATTTTTATTCAAGTGCTTGTTATGTATGGATTTGGAGGGTTATAAACACCTTGATAAAGATTCTAATGACCTGCCACGGCAGGATTTACCGGGCATGATGAAAAGTCTCAAATCGTCTTATAAGACCTGAAAATAAGCGTTTTTTGTGTTTCGCTCTCAATTTTACCAAAGATTTACCAATATTTCTGGAGAGTCAGACTTGCGAAAATAGGATACCAAAATGAGGAGAAAATCAAAATGAGCGATTTATTAACTTGTGAATTTAATATCGATACTGCCTGTGTGGAGCTTTGCTTCGCTGATGGCAGCATGATTTCTATAGACTGCACCGCCGTTGAGAACGAGGTCGCAGACAATATGTACCAGAGGTCAGAGCTTGACTATCTGATATACAATGACCCGGTAGCCTATGCGAATTTAATTCTCAATGGTGACCCGGAAACATACTTGAAAACCGTTACGGAATACAACCCTTTGGACTGATTACCAGAGATAAAGCAAGCCGTCTGTGCGGGCATGAGAAATGCTTGTACAGACGGCTTTTTAGGTGAGTATCTGTTTTCAAATGATAATTTTTATTGCTTGACCGATTCGGTTATTGGTGCTATACTCTAAATAACCGAATCGGTTATTATGTAAAAAGGAGAAAATGAATTGGACAAATTTTTGGCCCTGACCGAAGAAAAGAGAACGGCTATTCTCAATGCGGCGCTCCAGTGTTTCGGCAAGTTTGGTTATGAAAAAGCCTCAATCAATGATATTGCGGTAGCCGCACACATTTCCAAAGCGTCTGTGTTTCAGTATTTCGGCAGTAAAAAGCAGCTCTACATTTACCTACTGGAATACTGCAAGAAAATCATAGAGGGAATATTTGACAAGGAAGCCCTCAATTCCCAAACAGATTTGTTCGACAGAATCCTGGCATCCAGCCGCATGGAAATGGAGAGCTTCCAAAACCAGCCCTTTATTTTGCAGTTTATTACCAGCGTCTGGGAGGAAACCTCTCCGGAAGTAGCCGATGCGCTGGTGATTCTGACCGAGGAAGTCTGCAAATTCAGAAACGATATGGTTCTTCGGGAAGATGATGCGCTGAAGTTCAAAAACCCGGAGGATGCCCAGCCGGTCTTTCAAATGCTGCTTCTGATGGCTGAGGGCTATGCGGCCCGGTACCGTGGGGCGGCGGCCTTCGATTTTCAGGCTGTCATGGAGAATTTTGAGGAGAACATCGCAATTCTGCGGAAAAATTTTTATAAGGAGGAGTATCAAAAATGAGTGAGCAAGCAATCGTCTTAAACCAGCTGACCAAGCACTATGGAACCCATCGGGGGATCAACGACCTCAGTTTCTCGGTGAATGAGGGCGAGTTTTTCGGCTTCATTGGCCCCAACGGTGCAGGAAAATCCACCACCATCCGCACGCTGATGGGCCTGATCCATCCCAGCGGCGGCAACGCCTCTATTTTCGGTCTGGACTGCCAGACCAAGGCCAGTGTCATTGCCAGAGATGTGGGCTACCTTCCCAGCGAGAACAGCTATTATGAAAACATGAAGGTACGGGAACTGCTGCAATACACCGCTGACCTGTACGGCAGGGACTGCGAAACGAAAATGTATGAGCTTTCTGAGCGCCTCAATCTGGATTTGACCCGGAAAATAGCAGACCTGTCTCTGGGTAACAAGAAAAAGGTGGGGATTGTGTCTGCCATCATGACCTCGCCCAAGCTGCTGATTATGGACGAGCCTACCAGCGGCTTAGACCCGTTGATCCAGCAGGCTTTCTACGATATTCTGAAGGAGGAGAACAGCCGGGGAACCACCATTTTCTTCTCATCCCATGTCCTCAGCGAAGTACAGAAGCTGTGTGACCGGGTGGCAATCTTAAAAGAAGGCAAGCTCGTGGGCATTCAGTCCATCAAAGAGCTTCGGGAAAGCGGCTATAAAAAGGTCAGCATCACCGTCAAAACAACCATTCCCCGTGACTTCTGGGGATTGCCCGGCATTGCCAACTACACCGAGAGTCCTGACAAGACCTCTGTTTCCTTTATGTATAACGGCAATATCACAGCGATCATCGACAAGCTTCACCTGCTGCATTTGGACGATGTGCTTTTGGAAGAGCCCTCTTTGGAGGAAATCTTCATGCACTACTATGCGTAAGGAGGTGTCAGGCATGGTCATTTTGAAATATGAACTGAAAAGGCATCGAACCTATATCCTGGGCTGGGCTATCGCCTTGGCACTGTGTATTTTTTTGATGACGCCGACTTATTACAGCTTTCTGGATGCTGCCTCCGTGGAACTCTTTGAAACCATGGGCACCACGGACTTTTACAGGAGTGTCGGCGTATCGATGGAATACCTAACCTCTTCGCTGGGCATTTATGGGTTCCTGACCAGCTTTTTCATGATTGCCTCCGGCATTTTTGGGATGCACTTCGGCATTTCCATTCACACCAGAGAATGTACGGAAGGAACCTCGGAATATCTGTTTACAAAGCCCTTTCCCCGGAAAGCAATTTATTGGGCAAAGGCATTGACCGTGTTTGTCGGCGTGGCGATTGTGGGTACGGGGTATCTGCTGGCTTCCCTTTTCGCCATGGCAATATTCCGTTCCGGAACTCCTTGGGGAGAGTTTTTCCTGATTGCCCTGTCCCTGACCCTTGTTACGCTGTTCTTCGCTGCAATGGGCCTGATGGTGGGAATTTTGTTTTCCCGCAACCGCAGTCCGCTGCTGACCGCCGGATTAGTCGTATTTGTGGAGTATTGCATTACCAGCTTCTCCAACATCGTCAGTAACCGAGCTATCAGCTTTCTGTCTCCCTACTCTTTCTTCGGAGCCGCTGATATCTCCAAAAACGGCTTCTATGACCTCCGGTATCTTGGATGGTGTGTGCTGCTGTTTGCCCTGTTTTTGGTGCTTTCTTACGGTGTCTTTCTGAAAAAAGACATTCAGTTCCGCAGCTAAGGAGGTGTGAACATGAAAACATTGATTAAAAATGAGTTTCGTCAAACCAGAAAACTTTTGTTGATCTGGCTGGGAATCATGCTGCTTCTGTGCGGTTTCTGCTATTTTGAACTTCTGTCTCTACAGGATAGTCTGGATGAAATGGCAGCGATGGTCGGCCAATTTCCGAGACTGATCATGATTATGTTTGGAGTCAAAGGCGACTTGACGACATCCACCGGCTGGTATGTGTGCATCTATTTCTGGGAGGGGCTACTGGCGTTTCCCTATGCCATGTCTTTGGGGCTGTCCTGTGTGGCTAAGGAAAAGAAATTCGGAACATCGGAATACCTGTTCACAAAGCCAGTGAAGCGGAAAACCATTGTTCTGGCGAAGGTGATCGTTTCAGCAGTGAACCTGCTGGTGTTCGCCCTGTTCAGTGGCGTGTGCAATTATTTCACAATTGTTCTTCCTTTGGGCGGTCTGGATCAGCCGGGAGCGGTGCTTTCCACAACGATGGGAATGTTCTTTACCCAGATCCTCTTTTTTGCCCCGGGGCTGTTGTTTGCCAGCGTGCTCCTGTCCTATAGGGCTGCGGTGCGGACAGGAACAATTTTCATGCTGGCTGCCTATGCGTTGGCCTTTACTGCTGAGTACACAGGTAATCATTTTCTGGACTATCTGACCCCATTGCGTTATTTTGATGTGTACGAGGTAGCACTGCACGGTTTCCACCTTCCCTATATCTTCTTAACAATCGTTGTGGCAGGCATTTGTGTCGCAGCTGCCCTGAAGCAATGGAAACGGCGGGAATTGTGATTTTACATGAATCGTGTATCTTGAAAAAGGCAGCTAACGATATATGGAGGAAATATTTATGTTACGACCAAAAGGAGTAGTATGTAAATGGGTAGATGCGTTCAATAATCACGATGTAGAAGCAATCGTGAGCTTGTAAGATCATCACAGAACTGTACCGGCTGACCGGGAATGTTGAGGTGTCGTTCAGTTCCAAGATGCTGGCGACGATTGATGCGTCTAAACCAATATGGGACCAGTACGTTCTTCAGAATCTTGGCCTTGAGCTGATGGGAAAAACACAGGAAGAGAAGCTGCAGAATGCTGTGGCCTTGTATGCCCAGATCGTGAACTGGTACGCCGATTATCTGACCACCGGCGAGGCCCGAGAAAACATCATGGAATTTGACCGGCTGCTTCCGGAATATGCGTGGGTCAGCGGCACAAAGAAGATCGACTGCTTGCTGTGGAGCAAGAGGTAACGGACAGACAATACGGAGGTTTGAGTTGCACATATGCCATATGAAGAGGAATCCGTTGTGGCCGAATGGATGGATCGTCTCAAAGATCTGAACGTCAGCACGAAAAAGATGTTCGGCTGCTAATCATTATATGCTTATATGTTTATTAGTGATGATATCTCATATATCGGAGCAGGATGGATCGGGATGATTCATATCTTGAGATTTAATTTTAAACGTGTTATTATAAAAAGCGAGGTGCAAATATGTATTTGATATTCATGTAATTTAGTTTTTAAGCACTGCCCTTTTTAGGGCTTATTCGTTGTGCTTAGAGACATATTTACATGAGTACATCCCTCACTTTTGGAGATCTCCTTGTAAAATCATGTCTTTTTGCACGAACAACACTTAGGTAGTTGTTCGTTTTTAATTTTTGTTAAAGGAGATTTTTTGATGAATAGAATCGAAAATTGGAAAAAACAATTTGCTATAATATATGCAGGACAAGCTTTTTCAATATTGGGTTCTGCCGCAGTGCAGTTTGCCATTATCTGGTGGCTTACCATCCAGACTGAATCCGCAATCACACTGACGATTGCATCCGTTGTTGCTTTTCTCCCCAATATGTTAATCGGACCATTTGCTGGTGTATGGATCGATAGATACAATCGTCGCACGGTAATGATTGCAGCTGACGGCTTAGTAGCCGTATCCAGCATCATTCTTGGCGCAGCTTTTTTACTTTTACAGACACCGCCTATTTGGTTTATCTACATTGTTTTATTTATACGCGGATTGGGCAATACCTTTCATGGTCCGGCTATGCAAGCGGCTATACCAATGTTTGTGCCTACCGACATGTTGACCAAAGCAGGCGGCTGGGGCAACATGATTCAATCTGTATCTAACATGATGGGGCCTGTGCTGGGTGCTGCACTCATGGTATTTATGCCTATTTATGCCATTATGGTTGTGGATATACTGGGGGCTGCTTTTGCGATAGTTTGCCTTTTGTTTATTATAATTCCGGATATTCCGCAAGCCAGTGAAAAGATGAATCTATTGTCTGACATGAAGCAGGGTTTTATCTCAATGAAAGCAAATAAGCCTTTAATGGCTGTGTTTTTCCCCATGCTGCTGATGACCATACTTTACATGCCCTTAGGTTCTTTGTTTCCTCTGCTGGTACGCAGCCACTTTATGGGCGAAGCATGGCACAATGGCATTGTGGAATTTGTATTTGCAGGCGGATTGCTTCTTTCATCTTTGGTTATCGGTGTGTGGGGCGGCATGAAAAGGAGATTTTTCATGGCATCCTTAGCTATTGGCTTAATGGGACTGACTACACTGATTAGTGGGGCGCTTCCAATAAGTGGTTTCTGGATTTTCGTTGTATGCTGTTTCTTCTTGGGTGCCTCCGGTACATTTATGAATGTTCCAGTTATGGCCTATGTTCAAGAAAGCATTGCACCTGAAATGATGGGCAAGGTGTTTTCCCTCATGATGACTGCCATGACTCTTGCTATGCCGATAGGTCTGCTTGTTGCAGGTCCGGTTGTTGAGGTCGTAGGTGTGAATACATGGTTTTTCTGGTCGGGTGTTGCGTTGATGGCAGACGCTATTCTTTGCCGCCTTCTGACAAGGCGTTATGATAAAGGTACAATGAGGCCGTAAGTGAAAAAAAAGGCAAGGCACTCTACAAGAATTATACAACGTAGAGTGCCTCGTGCGTTTTCAACCTTACTCATCAACATCCACCGTCACGCCGGACTTGAATTCCACAATAAATTTATCCTCATAGATGCTGACTTTTTCGATCAGCCGGCGGATAAGCTGCTCGTCGTATTCAGCGAGGGCGGTGGATTGCTTTTTTAGGAATGTGCTCATATCAGCCATGCGCTTTTTGAGTTCATCACGGTTAGCACTTTCAAGCTGAATCTTTTGTTTCTGGCCACGCAGTCCCTGCAATAGACGATGAGATGAAAAAGAAGATCGCTTTCAGGGAGATTATCCTTGGTGGTTGTGAGATTGATCCATCTGGAAATATGCCGGGAAGAAAGTGTAATACCTGTGGAAAAGAATTCTAGACACATCACATTCGGGGAGATTCGATTGTATTTGACTCCATGTCGGTAGATTCGTCTTCATAACATGCTTGCTTGAGCTGTTGGATCATATAGTTCTCGTGTTTTTTGTAACCATCTGATTTCCAGAAAATGCTTGCAGCTTGATCCCCATTTTTCTCCGTGAGTTCACTCATGATTCTCAGTTTTAAACTTCCTTTTGAGATCATATCTCTGAATGTGCTCTTTTTTGCTTCTGGAGACATGTTGGAGAATTTTGAGTTCACATTTCTTTGGATGATACACAAGTTCCCGAACTGATCGACTCCGTCCTTCCATGATTCGAAGGTTCCTTCAGAGGGGTTTTGCGGATACCAATGTTCCACAGAATTACGGAATTCAAAAACGAAGTCATCGTATTTTCTTCGGTTCGAATTCCATAGCAGATAGTCCAGATAATTAAATACAATATGAGGGGTATTCACTCCCATCGCAAACGGGCCATCTTTTCCGCATACATCAAAGAAGCTTTTCTTAACTGCTTCCTTTGCTATTTCTTCAGTTATGTAACTGAAACCATCTACTATGTCATCAGGATTCAACACCGAGTGTTCATAATTATTCTCAGACAACCACAGCAACAGTTGAGTAATCCAGTGCATTACCTTAGGTGAGGTGTATGAAACACGAAGAGCAGACTGGAGCATAATGTTTGTTTTGGTTCGGTAGTCGTTTGTTGTCTCCCATTCTCCAGTTTTCCTGAACTTTGTATTTCTGTAGTATGGCTTTTTCTTGGATTGTTGTCCCGAAACGCAAAGACTCTTCAAGCTCCATTCACCATCAGAATTCTCATTCACATACTCGCGTTTTACTATGTATTCATCAAAGAGAAAACGGGTTCTTAGAAGACAGATTATGAAATCCCGGGAAAACTTAGCTCTGTTCTCGGAGATTCTATTTGAATCATATTCTCCGTATTTGATGACATTAGAGAAACTGTCAACTAGTTTTTTGTCATCCAGCAATTCCGCTATTATTGGCGAGCAGCCATCAATATGCCTGATGTGCTTGATGGCTATCAGCACTTTTAATGTGTGGAGGAGAAAAAAAGGAAATTCGATGAGACTCTCAAATCTTACTCTCGTATCCTCATCCAGATTTCCATCGATATTATCGATTTCAAATCCCACATTGATGATATCAGTGATTGTATGAGCGCCACCATCGGATGTAGTCGCCTGAAGCCCTCTAACAAATACAGACCATTCTCCTTCGGGAATATTATTCCACTCGCTTCCGAACAGGTTTTCTCTTGCAACGTTTTTATAGCTTACGAAATGCATCTGCACATATCCACTCATGTCGCTGCAAGCATCCCAAATCTTGGCGAAGGTCGCTTTTTCTTGATTATTAGGGAGGAAACTCATGAGTGAAGCTTTCAAGATATCATGCTGCTCAAGTTGTTCTCCACGCGTGTTCATTATCTCAAAATACCTGTTCAAATCTGTATTTTGGGGAACTTCGATGCGATAGATAATGACCTTCTTGAGTTTCTTTATGAAAGACTCTCTGTCAAATATACTATTGTTCAATTCTTCTTTGAGAACATCAAGACCTCGCTGAATGCTGGATTCAATCTTGTCCATATCAAGTTTACTTCTGTTCCCTCTCAAGAGGTCTCTAATGTTTGAAAGGGTATAGTTTGATTTATCCCTGCAAGCAAAAGTCAGTGTGTTTTTTACATCAAAACCAAGGCAATTAAGAAGAAGGAATAGAGATGTTAGCCTTTGCTGACCATCCACGACCTCAAATTTACTCCCTTGCTTAGATACTATTAATGCTCCTATGTAGTAATTAGCATCTTCAGAAACATCTGAAATGTCTTCTACAAGCTGGATTAGTTGCTTATCCTCCCAAGCATATGCGCGTTGATATAGAGGAATGGTGTACTGTATTTCGGTATCAAAGATATTGCCTTCACTATTAAGAATATGGAGTTCCTTCACAAATTCACTCATTTGATTTTTCCTCCAATCCATTCATAACCTTCAGCTTCATGTATAAGTCATTCCATTTATAACTGGCTGGGGTATCATCTGATCGTTTTGCTTTGACCTGCAATCCTGATACTTCACTATGGAGTCTAGCGAAACAGATTTTGGCAAACATTGGAATTGCATTTGTGTAACGAGTATTCTCAGCATCTCCGATGGAGTATTTGTTGATTGAGTCAAAACCTAGGTTTTCCATATCTACTCTGACCATAAAAGCCCATGTAAAAAGTTTTTTGACGGCCATTACATCAAAGTTGTGGAACTTATCGTAATAACATAGGAGCGCACAATAAAAAAGGTTTTTAGTGTAACCAAAACCGGCAGAACTATCCTTATGTTCAAGAATATCTTTGATTATTGCGAATGCGCTATTTGTTTTAATCTCTGTTTTTACATCTCTTAGAAGCAACAGGTAATGATCCACCATCTCAAAGAAATCGCTTCCCGCAATGAATGGCTCTGTGATTTGGAAGTAAGGCATGGCTTTGCTTGCTCTTCTCGCATAAGTATATGCGGAAGTCTCTCCAATGCCTTTATATGTATCAATTTCCTTTGCGGAAAATGGTCTGCTCTTGATTCCTCGGGACCAGTTCCAAATTGGAAACAGATACAAATCAAATAGCTCTCGTATTTCCGACGTATCTTTTGCTTCCCACTTTGTTACTGCATGTTCCATTTCATAAGGATATTTCTTCATCTCTCGCAAGTGGTATGCCTTCAGCAGATCATGAGGATCTAATGCTTTTCCTCTTGCGTTTTGGGAATCAAATAGTTGAAATGCCTCAGATACTCTTTCAACGGATATTACGACGACCTCAATAATATCTTCAAGTGCGTGAAGGAATGCATTTTCTGTTTCCACCCCTTTCAATGAGAACCATTCCCTAATGTACATATAGTTGCGGTGGATATTATCCTGAGTCGTTTTGTTTGTAAAACTCTTTCTTAGAATGTTGCACTTGCTATCATCAAAATCTGGCAAGAGGTATTTTTTCAGTAATACTAGCGATATGACACGTTGTTGTCCGTCAACTATATCTTGGAAACCATTTTCATTTATATGAATCAGTATTGTACCTATGCGGTATTTGAATCCGTTTCTGAATCTGTCAGAATCTGAAATGGCATTTGAGATGTCATTCAGCAGGTCTTCTATGTTTTGTATTGTCCATTTGTATGGACGCTGATAATCTGGGATATCCAGATTCATCGCCAACAACTCATTTATGCTTTTTATTACTGCCATGAATTACCGCCTATAGCCGACTCAATCTTTTATTTTAAGGATGTCATGCAAACTGTCAATCTTACTGATCTTTATTGATCTTTATCTGATGTTGATTCTCTTTTCCCTCGAGACCATGTGATCAATGGCTTTCAGACGTTTTCCTCAGAAAGAATGATTGCTCCAACATGCAAGATAAACATGCAAGGTAAATTGAAAAACCAAACTCTAAGCCTTATACTGAAAGTGATCCTGGAGATTAAATCCTAATCATTATGCCAGAATGGAAATAGAGTTATGATGAACATCAGGAAGAACTACAAGACACATGCCATCATTTCTGGATCAGTAACGATTATGGCCTTTGCTTGCAGCTGGGTTGCACCGGATAAAACTCTTTTAATAGTAGGAAGCATTGCTTTTGTCTGGTTTGCTTATGTCATGCTTCGATACCACAGGTGCCCGCATTGCAGGAAATATCTTCCGCTGTTTGATTTCAAGTCTACCAACTGCAGGTATTGTGGTAGTTCTCTTGATGAAGCGGAGTCTGCCTGGTATGTATGTCCAAAATGCGGCAAGTCCAACCGCAGATTTGATATGAACAAACGGGAGATCAGATACTGCGGTTATTGTGGATGCCCGCTGAATAAAAATACCAGATAACGGCATATACTCTGAAATACTAGTCGGAACAATGAAATTCTTCTCGGTACCTTTAAACATTTCTCGGTATATTGAAACACTTCTCGGAAGGGTAGTCCCTTGCAGCGTCTGGAGTTGTAGGAAGTAGCTGTTGAAAATCGTGAAGAATAATAGCAATGTTAATATTTCGTAAATTTTGAGTTTGTGTAACTTGTTTATATACAGCGAATAAAAGAAATGTCGTCCTGTTTTGTACAATTGTAGCAAAAATAGAACGACAATATGGTGGTGGGGGGAGAGATGAACCCCCGTCTTTTTTTCTTATCAAAGGTTATAAACAGCCTCTCCCAAAAGCAACCATATAGAGAGGTAATATTTTCATGTTTAAGAAAAGGATTGATTCTAACGATGAAGAACCAGTAGTTAACACAAAACCTGTTGTTCCTGTGGGAGAGAAATACATGCTATCTCTGGTAGAGGCATCCAAGTATTTCAATATCGGTGTAAACAAACTGCGTAGGATTGCAGAAGACAACCTGGGGAAACTGTCTGTCCTTGCTGGAAATCGCTATCTAATTAACAGAAAGAATTTCGAAAAGTTTCTTGATCATACCACAACTTTTTAGATGCCATCTCTGTGCCATGAGTAGTTGACTTTAACTACTTGTAGAGCAACATGTTACATGATAGGAGATCGGCAAAATGAATCAAATCAAAACTGCAGACAAATTTCTTTTGACGATTAGCGAGGCATCTGAGTACTTCAATATTGGGGAGAAAACACTCCGGAGGCTTGCAGAGGACAGTATCGGGACGATGGCACTATATCAAGGAAACAGATGTCTGATCGTTAGACATAAGGCAGAGGAATACTTCATGAACAGATTGGCAAATGGGGGTAGAGATGAGAACAAGGATTGAAGACAAGGAAATACTAAACCCGGAGGAGACAATACGCCTATACAAGCTGAGTAACGGGAAATTCAGAAGATTCTTGGCTGAAGAAAGACGCTCATTCGTTCTTGAATATTCAAATCGTAAACTCGTGATCAAATCAGAATTTGAGAAATATTTGGGGCAGAATCCAAGAATCTGGGAGGAATTAAAGAACAATGACAGGGAAACGAAGAGACAGTAAAAAGAGGGTTTTGAGATCCGGTGAATCAATAAGGGGAAACGGGAAATACCAGTACAAGTATCTTGTTGACGGAAAGCCGAAGTTTGTATACAGCTGGCGGCTAGAACCTTCTGATCCTCTTCCATTAGGAAAGAAGGAATGCCTTTCATTAAGAGAGCTGGAGAAGGAAATCCATAAAAAAATGGATTCCAAGATGCATGTCGGGGCACAAGGAATAACAGTGCTTGAACTGGTGAGAAAATACCTGAAGACAAGAACTGGGGTGAAACCGAATACTCGTACCAGTTACAACTTTGTTGTAAACCTACTTGAGAAAGAAGCTTTTTCCCGGAGGAAAATAGGTGATATAAAGACATCTGACTGCAAACTGTTTTTAATAAAAATGCAGGCAGAAGGGAAGGGCCATTCCACGGTGAAGACTGTTCGTGGTGTATTGAGGCCAGCATTCCAGATGGCAGTGGATGATGATATCCTTCTTAAGAATCCGTTTGGTTTTGAGCTTGCAGGAGTCGTAGTGGATGACAGCCACACACGTGAAGCAATCAGTCGTGATCAAATGCGGAAGTTCCTTCGCTTTATTCATGACGATAGCTGTTATTGTAAGTATTACGAAGTAGTATTCATCCTCTTTCATACCGGGCTTAGAATATCAGAGTTCTGCGGACTAACAATTCACGATATTGATTTTAATAGGCATGTCCTCAATATTGATCATCAAATCCAAAGACTGCCTGATATGACCATAGTCGTTCAACCTACAAAGACAAATGCAGGTACCCGAAAGATTCCCATGACTGAAGAAGTCGAAAGGGCATTCCAAGCCATCATAGAGGACAGACCGAAGCTGCCGTGTGAAAAGATGATTGACGGCTACACGGGATTCCTGTTTCTGGATGATGATGGCCTACCGCTGGTGGCCATGCACTGGGAGCACCGGTTCAACCATATGGTCAACAGATATAACGAAATCTATAAGGAACAGCTCCCGAACATAACACCTCATGTGTGCCGCCATACCTACTGTTCTAATATGGCCAGATCAGGAATGAATCCAAAGACTCTACAGTACCTGATGGGGCATAGTGAAATAGGGGTGACAATGAACGTATACACCCATCTTGGTCTTGAGGATGCTGCAGATGAACTGGCAAGGCTCCAGGCGATGGAAGATGCTAAAAGGGAACAAGAGAAGATGGGACAAAACACACTCAGAATCTACGAACCTGAAGCAATTTGAATCGATATATGGCTATTTGAGACACTCCTTGCGAGTGTCTTTTTTTTGTGTGACTACGCCATAGGGTAGTCGGATTCGAGTAGTCTCTTAACCCAGGTTTGACTACTTTTTGACTACTTTTGACGGTAGAGATTCGTTACGATTCGTAGACTTTCCGGTAGTTTTTGACATAGACTTGGCATAAAATCCCTCTGTTCAAACGATTATTAATCGTTATAAAATAAAGAATAGCAAACAGCGGGAGTAGTAATGACAAAGGTTTTGTTTGTATGCCACGGCAACATTTGCAGAAGCCCTATGGCGCAGTATATCTTCATGAAACTCGCAGAGGAGGCCGGAGTGGGGCATCTGTTCGAGGTGGACAGCGCCGCCACCAGCAGGGAGGAAATCGGCAATCCGGTGTATCCGCCTGCACGCAGGATGCTGGCCGCGCACGGTATCACGAAGATTGACCACAGGGCCAGGCAGATGGATATGGACGACTACCGCTACTACGACAGGATCATCGTGATGGACGGGGAGAACCTGTGGAATGCCCGGTGCATGACGGGCGGGGATCCGGACGGGAAGGTATCCATGCTGCTTGACAGGCAGATCGATGACCCGTGGTATACCGATGATTTCCAGACTGCTTACGACGATATACTGGAAGGCTGTCAGAATCTGCTTGAAGAGTTGACGTAAAAGTCTTTTGATTTCCAGTATCACATCATATTTGAAGTATTGACTAATAATCACCTCAAAAATGATGCGATTATTATTTACAACATCAAAAGTGAATGGTACTGTTTATTCGGAGGAACAAATGGCATATATATGGCAGAATCCGAAGTGGCCGTCCTATTCTTACAACAAAGAAAAGGTTGATTCGGCATATGGTGAGTATCTTGAGAAGGAGAAAGAATCGGAGGTCGCTTTCAGTATTCTGGATGAGCAGGCCAGATACAGGATTCATGCGAAATCAATAGCTGATGAAGTTGTCGCAAGTCTTGGTATTGAAAATGAAACCATCAGTTTCGAATCTGTATATTCTTCTGTTGCCAAACGGCTCGATGTAAAGCTTGAATGCAAAGTAAAAACAGATGCCTATGCGGATTCTGTTTCAGCTGTTGCACTGGATGCAATAAGCAACCATGAACCTTTGACGGAAGAACGCCTCAACACATGGAACCGGATGCTGTTTGTGAACTATGCGGGAATCAAGCCCCGAAGTGCGGGCAGCTACCGGAATGGGCCAGAATATATAATCAAGCAGACAAACAGGGGTCCTGAAGTCATATATACCGCTGTTCCTCCCGACAGAGTCCATAAGGAGATGGAGACTTTCCTTGCGTTTGTGAACTCCGACAAAGAGAAAAACCCGATGATCCGCAGTGCAATCGCCTCACAATGGTTCGTAGTCATCCATCCATATGCAGACGGGAACGGAAGAATATCCAGAGCAATATCCGACTACATCCTTGCACGAGGGTTAGAGATCAAGACTTCCAGCATGTCTTCCATAATTCTTGCCGACAGGAAAGAGTATTACGCAAGACTGAATGCAATCAGTACGCAGGATGAGAGCCTTGATCTGACAGACTGGATTGTTTGGTATATGGAAATAGCAACAAATGCTCAGATTAATGCAATGGAAACATTGAAAAAAACAATCCGGCTTACTGGCTTTATGAAGAATCTGGATCCGTCCGTTTACAACTCAAGGGAGATTTCTATTCTGTACAAGCTTGCCGACGGCTCATTCTATGGAAAACTGACGACCGAGAAGTGGGCAAAAATGACAAAGTGCTCCACTGCTGCGGCACAGCGCGACATAAGACATCTGGTCGGGGAGGGATATCTTGTTCCTGACGGAGGCAAGGGTCCGAAGACAGGATACTTCCTCAATGAACAATTTCTGTTCAATTTCAATTGACCTCCGGTAATCATCAAACCGGTGGATTGATTACTCCGGCCGTTTGTGAGATTATTAACCGACTGAAGAAATAGATACCTTTGGAGGTGCATACATGACAAAGCTTGTGTTGGTTAGACACGGTGAAAGTGAATGGAACAAGTTGAACCTGTTCACAGGTTGGACTGATGTCGATCTCAGTGAGAAGGGCCACGAAGAGGCCAAAGCTGCAGGAAGACTTCTCAAGGCTGAAGGCTATGACTTTGATGTCTGCTATACATCATACCTCAAGAGAGCCATACATACCCTGAACCACATCCTCGACGAGATGGATCGTGTCTGGCTGCCGGTCACCAAGACATGGAAGCTCAACGAGAGACACTATGGTGCCCTCCAGGGTCTGAACAAGGCCGAGACCGCAGAGAAGTACGGTGAAGAGCAGGTCAAGATCTGGAGAAGATCTTTCGATGTCAAGCCGCCGAAACTCGAGGAGTCCGATGTCAGAAATCCTGCGAACCAGGCCATCTACGCTTCTGTGGATCCCAAGGAGCTCCCGCTCACAGAGAGCCTTGAGACAACAATCGAGAGAGTTGTCCCGTACTTCGAGACCGTTATCAAGAAGGACATGAAGGAAGGCAAGCGTGTCATCATCGCTGCCCACGGAAACTCACTCAGAGCTCTTGTGAAGTATTTCGACAACCTCAGCAAGGAAGAGATCCTCGGAGTCAACATCCCGACCGGTGCTCCTCTTGTTTACGAGTTCGATGATGACTTCAAGATCATCAACAAGTACTATCTTGGCGATCAGGAGGCTCTTGCAGCCAGAATGAAAGCAGTAGCCAACCAGGGCAAGGCTAAGTAATAGAAACTCTTTAAGAGTTCAAGGCCATCGGATGAATGCAAATCCGGTGGCTTTTTCTTTAATCTTCAAAAAAACGACGTCAAAAATAAAAAACTTTTGCCAAATCTTTTATGAAATCAACAAAATTCAGGAATATACCCAGTAGAATCCGGAAACCATAAGGAGGATACTATGGATCATTCAAGCTTACGCAAATGTATTGACATTGTAATTGGTACTCCTGATAATCATTTCAGAGGTAACAAAATGGCAACCGTAAACATGAGTATCAGAGTTGATTCGGAATTGAAGACAAAGGCGGAAAAGATACTGTCGCAATTGGGAATGAACATGAATGGTACAATTAATATGTTCCTGAATCAGATTGTACGTGACAAGGCTGTTCCGTTGAGTCTCTCTCTTAGCTCGGAACAATCTGTATATGCCGATTTGCTGGCTGCACAATATGAACGTGCATCAGGAAAACCAGGACGGGATGCAAATGATGTCCTCAAGGATATGGATAGGATAATAGCGGATGCAGAGGGGAAAAAGTCCTGATGCCTTTCCAGTGGCTTTTTCTTTGGATTTGCATTATTATGCAATCAGAATCTTTCAGGAGGGGTTATGACATACAGCGATTTCAAGGGGATCAAGGTTTCCAAGCTTGGGTTCGGAAACATGAGGCTTCCGTCCGTGGACGGCAGGCGCGGCGAGTATCCGATAGACTATCCCGAGGCTCATAAAATGATAGACCTGGCAATGAAGAACGGGGTCAACTACTACGATACGGCTTATGTGTATCAGGACGGAGACTCCGAGCGCTGCGTGGGCCAGGCCATGAAGAACTATCCCCGCGACAGCTTCTACATTGCCACCAAGTTCAACTACAGGGCCAATCCTGACTATAAGGCAGTATTCAAGGAGCAGCTTGAAAGGCTCCAGACCGACCATATTGATTTCTATCTGCTTCACTGCATGACAGAGCGCAACATCGACAACCTGCTGAACTGCGGCTGCATAGAGTACTTCGAGCAGATGAAGAAAGAGGGCAAGATCACTTATTTCGGGTTCTCGTCTCATGCTCAGCCCGATACTCTAAGACGCTTTGCAGATGCGTACAAGTGGGATTTCGCACAGATTCAGATGAACTATCTGGACTGGGAGTTCGGGACAGCAAAAGAGGAATACGACGTCCTCACAAAACGAAACATTCCTGTGATTGTCATGGAGTCTGTCCGCGGAGGCAGGCTTTCCAGTCTGACTCCGGAACTGGATGCAAGACTTCAGCAGGCTCAGCCGGGCTGGTCTGTGTCTTCATGGGCCTTCAGGTGGTTGATGACGCATGACAACGTGCTTGTAATGCTGAGCGGCATGTCAAACATGGAGCAGGTTGAGGACAACCTGCATACATTTGAAAAGGACAATGCCCTAGACACCGAGCAGGTGGCTTTTTTGAAAGAAATCACTCATGAGTTCAAGGCAGGTTTCACGGTTCCATGTACAAGCTGCCATTACTGCACGCCGGGATGTCCGATGAAGCTGGACATTCCAGAGCTGTTAAAAGTCTACAACGACTATAAATACAACAGGAGATGGGAAGACAATCTGAAGGACGTTGAGCCTGACAAACTTCCGGGAAACTGCATCGGATGCGGATCCTGTACGGAGCATTGTCCTCAGAACATTGATGTTCCGTCGTACATGGCCAAGCTCTCAAAACTCCATCAGAGCGGACAGGAAGACTGAAAAGCTCATAGGACGTTTCTCTTTACTATATTTTTGATATAATGTGCTCATGTCCGGGAGGTTTTGAGCATGGATCTCAAAGGTAAGACTGTAAGTTTTCTCGGTGACAGCATCACTGAGGGTGCATGTGTATCCGACATTAAGAACAACAGATATGACAACGTTGTCATGCGCGAGCTCGGCCTTGGCAAAGTCAACAACTACGGAATAAGCGGGACAAGGATTTCCCACCAGTTCACACCAAGCGAGAAAGCCCGCCACGATCTGAATTTCTGCGGCCGATGCTTCGACATGGACCCGACTTCCGATGTCATAGTGGTCTTCGGCGGCACCAACGACTACGGCCACGGTGATGCTCCTCTGGGCAATATCGATGACCAGGACAGAAAGACCTTCTGCGGCAGCGTGAACTACCTGATCGGCAAGATCCGCGAGCTGTATCCTTCTGCTGTCCTTGTGATGATGACACCTGCACACAGAGTCGGCGATACTCTTGCTCCTGAAAAGAAGAAGATCAAATGCGGGATAACAGGTCAGCCGCTGAAGGACTATGTGGATGCTGAAGTCGCGATCTGCAGAAAGAACAACATTCCGATTCTCAACATGTACGAGGAACTGGGCATTGATCCCAACAGGCAGGATGACTGTGAGAAGTACACCGGAGACGGTCTTCATTTCAACGATGCAGGCCACAACGTGATAGGAAAACTTCTTGCTTCATTCCTCAGGAAGCTCTGAGTTTTTATTGAATAACAATTCACTAAAATGGTATAAATATTATATTGGAGGAACCATGGGATTCGGAGTAACTTACAAGATTCTGGCTTCGCACATCGAAGGCGGCGCACTTGAGGCAGGAAAGAGCATAGATCTGAGAATTGACCAGACGCTGACGCAGGACGCCACCGGAACCATGGCCTATCTTCAGTTCGAATCGCTCGGACTGGACCATATCAGAAACGAGCTTGCCGTAAGCTATGTTGACCACAACACCGTCCAGGTCGGATTCGAGAATGCCGACGACCACAGATACCTTCAGTCCATAGCTGCAGCCAAGGGCATTGTTTTCTCCAGACCCGGTAACGGAATCTGCCACCAGGTTCATCTGGAGCGCTTCGGAGTTCCGGGAAAGACTCTGATCGGATCTGATTCCCACACTCCAACAGGCGGCGGAATAGGAATGATCGCGATAGGAGCCGGCGGACTGGATGTTGCCCTGGCCATGGCAGGTGTCCCGTTCTCCATCATCTGTCCCAAGGTCATAGAGATACGTCTTACTGGAAAGCTCAGACCTTTCTGCACTGCAAAAGACGTTATTCTCACTGTTCTCGAACACTTCGGTGTCAAAGGCAACGTGAACACCGTTTTTGAATATACCGGAGAGGGCGTTTCAAGTCTGAGCATTCCCGAACGTGCCACAATCTGCAACATGGGTGCCGAATGCGGCGTGACCACATCCGTCTTCCCATCGGATGAGACAACCTTTGAATTCCTCAAGTCGAACGGAAGGGAGGAGAGCTACAAGCCTCTTGCCGCCGACCCCGATGCCCACTATGACGGCCTGTTCGAGATCAACCTTTCAGAGGTTGTTCCTATGGCTGCATGCCCGCATTCTCCGGGAAACGTTAAGAAGGTGAGTGAGATCGCAGGTCTCAAGGTCAACCAGGTGGCGATCGGGTCCTGCACCAATTCCTCATATGCCGATCTCTACAAGGTCGGACAGATTCTGGGAGGCAATGCGGTATCCGATCATGTGAGTCTGGGAATAGCTCCGGGTTCTCGTGATGTTATGAGGAAGATCGCCTCCGACGGAACCATGGCGCTGATGCTGGACTCAGGTGCTCGCATTCTTGAAAGCGCCTGCGGATTCTGCATAGGAAACCATTTCTCTCCCAACTCCAACGGCGTGAGCCTGAGGACCAACAACCGCAATTTCGAGGGTCGTTCCGGTACCAAGGATGCACAGGTCTACCTCGTCAGTCCCGAAACAGCGGCAGTCAGCGCCCTCAAGGGTGTTGTCACCGATCCCTCTACGTTGAACCTCGAAGAAATCTTTGTTCCGCAGCAGAAATGCGGAAAATACGATGATAAAATGTTTATATTTCCCAGTTCGGATGAAAATATCTGCAAATCTGTGGAGATTCTCCGCGGTCCGAACATCGGCCAGCCGCCCAAATGCGACAAGCTCCAGCAGACCATCAAGGCTGTTGTAACGCTGAAGGTGGGCGACAAGATCACGACCGACCACATCATGCCTGCAGGTGCAAGACTGAAGTACAGGTCCAACATAAAGAAGTACTCCGAGTTCGTGTTCGAGCCGGTTGATCCTCTGTTTAGCAAGAAGGCTTCTGAGAACAGAGACAAGGGAATAGGGAACATAATCGTTGCCGGTTACAGCTATGGTCAGGGTTCCTCCCGTGAGCATGCGGCAATCTGCCCAATGTTCCTTGGGGTCAAGGCCGTCATGGCTCTGACAATTGAGAGAATACACCAGGCAAATCTCTGCAACTTCGGAATCCTTCCTTTGACATTCCTTGAGGAGAAGGACTACGAGAAGCTGAACCAGGATGACGAACTTCTGATTGAGAACGCAATCGAGCAGGTTCAGAAGGGTGGCAACATCACTGTGAAGAACATAACCGGCGGCTATGAGTTTGAGATGAAGCTGGATGTCAGCGGTCTGCAGAGGCAGATGCTCATCTGCGGCGGAAGGCTGAACCAGATCAAAGAGGGACTTTGACATGACAGATTTCACAAAGGTCATCTACATAGAGGGAGACGGAGTGGGTTCCGAGATCACTCCTGTCATGAGGGCGGTTCTCGATGCCGCAATGGACAAGGCATACAAGGGAGCCAAGGCCATAGCTTGGGAGGAGGCTTTTGCCGGCGGAAAGGCCGAGATGCTTTTCGGTACAAACCTTCCCGAATCCACTCTGAAGAGAATCAGGGAAGTGGGACTTGCGATCAAGGGACCCCTTATGACTCCGGTAGGAAAGGGTGCAAGAAGCATAAACGTCGCACTCAGACAGAATCTGGACCTCTATGTTTGCCTCAGACCTGTGAAATACTTTGACGGAGTCCCTTCACCTGTGAGACATCCTGAAAAAGTCGACATGGTTGTTTTCAGGGAAAACACCGAGGACATCTATGCCGGAATAGAGTGGGCCCAGGGCACCGATGAGGTGAACAAGGTCCTTTCCTTCCTTCAGAAGGACATGGGAGTATCAAAGATACGTTTCCCTGAGACGAGCGCAATCGGCGTGAAGCCGGTGAGCAGGGAAGGTTCGGAGAGGCTGATAGGTGCTGCCATCGACTATGCCCTTGCAAACCACAGAAGGAACATCACACTGGTTCACAAAGGCAACATCATGAAGTTCACAGAGGGCGGTTTCCGAACTTGGGGCTATGAGCTTGCCAAGAACAAGTACGGTGCTGTTGTCCGTGATGGAAAGACATTCATTCCCAGGGAAGGCGAGCCTGACCTTGAGGTAAAGGACTGCATCTGTGATGCGTTCCTGCAGAACATCCTCCTTAAACCTGAGGAGTACAATGTTGTAGCAACGTTGAACCTCAACGGCGATTATGTATCGGATGCTCTTGCTGCCCAGGTCGGTGGAATCGGAATATCTCCCGGTGCAAACATCAATTATCATACAGGATGTGCCATCTTCGAGGCCACCCACGGAATTGCTCCGGACATTGCCGGAAAGGATCTTGTCAATCCGTTGTCTCTTGTTCTCTCAGGCGAGATGCTTCTGCGCCACGCAGGCTTCACCGAGGCTGCGGACATGGTTCTCCACTCGGTTGAGAAGTCCATATCCTGCGGACATGTCACCAAGGACTTCTACAGCCTGATGGTGAAGGAAGGCAGGAAAGCCGAGTGCGTGGGAACAAAGGAATTCGGAAAGATCCTGATCTCCAATCTCTAATCCGACAGATTTGATTCTTACGGTCTCTTGTCCAGAGGGATGACCTTTCTTGCTTCGGGTCCCACGTAAACCTGACGCGGGCGTCCGAGCTTGTAGTGTACGTCGTGTCTCCACTCGAGCCAGTGGGCGATCCAACCCGGTGTTCTTCCCATGGCGAAAAGGACTGTGAACATCTGCTGCGGGAAACCCATCATGTGGAACATGATTCCAGTGTAGAAATCGATGTTCGGATAAAGATGGCGCTCGATGAAGTAGTCGTCCTTGAGAGCCTTCTCCTCCAGCTGGAGCGCGACATCCAGAAGCTTGTCCTCGAGATGCTTGGAGTTGAGCATTGTCAGGTTCATCTTCTTAGCAATCCTTGCCCTCGGGTCGAATGTCTTGTAGACCCTGTGGCCGAAGCCGGAGAGGACGAACGGGTTGTCCTTCCTCTTTGCCTTCTCAATGACGTCGTCGACCGGGATATCGTTGTCGACAATGTCCTTGAGCATGGCCATGACAGCCTGGTTGGCTCCGCCGTGCTTTGGTCCCCAGAGGGCGCAGACACCGGCTGCAACCGATGCGTAAAGGTTTGCCTCGGAAGAACCTACAAGTCTGACGGCTGATGTCGAACAGTTCTGCTCATGGTCTCCGTGGAGGATCAGCAGCTTGTTCAGAAGGTCCACATGTGTCGGATCCGGACTGTAGTTGTTGACCGGAGTGTGGAACATCATGTTGAGGAAGTTCTCGCAGTATGTGTACTCCCATCTGGGATCGACGAAATCAAGTCCGTTTGCCTGCCTGTAGATGAAGGCGGCGATCGTTCTCATCTTGGACAGCATCCTGGTCACGGTAAGGTCGATGTTCTCCTCAGGGTCTCTCTCTTCCATTTCAGGATAGAAGGCGGAAAGTGATGCGACCATGCTTGCCAGAATCGACATGGGGTGTGCGTCCTGCGGATACGAGCGGAAGAAGTTGCGCATGTTGTAGTGGAGCATGGAGTGCTTGTTCAAAAGCTGCTGGTAATTCTTTCTTTCGGATGCATTCGGAAGAACACCTTTGACCAGCAGGTGGGCGACCTCGATGAAGTCGCAGTTCTCGACAAGGTCCTCGATGTCATAGCCGCGGTAGCGGAGGATTCCCTTCTCGCCGTCGATGTAGCAGATGGACGAGAGACAGGATCCTGTGTTGGCGAACCCAGGGTCATATGTGATGTAACCGGTGCTGGTGCGCAGCCTTTCGATGTCTATGCTGCTGTTTCCCATGTTGTCGGTCAGAACATCAAGATTGACTTCCTTGTCGCCGGGAAGAATCAGACGGGCCTTCTGCTTTTCCACTGTCATCCTGCGCCTCCTGTATATGCATAAATCTGCAAATTCCAGAACTTTTTCTGTATATTATTACAATCTTCACACTTTGTGAAGTAGCCGTGACAACGTGTCCGTTTTCAGATAAGATTATGTCATGGCTATCAGAAACGTTATCTTCGACCTTGGCGGTGTGATGATCAACTACAACCCGGCCGCATTCATCAGGGACATGGGATATGACGAGGAAACATGTCAGGCTGTTCTCAATGCAATCTTCTACGACCCCGTCTGGGAGGATATGGACATGGGAAAATACATGACGTACACCGATGCTCTTCCCGAGTTCATAAAGCGCCATCCCGACCTTGAGACCCCGATCAGGGAGTTCTTCCAGCCGGACTGGATGAAGGTCTATACGGTGAAGGAGGAGACGGAGCGAGAGCTGTACGACTTGGTTCATGAAAAGGGTCTGAAAATCTACATCCTGTCAAACTATGCTGCCGACGGATTTACTTATATCAGCAACAAATATCCGTTCTTCAAGAAAAGTAGCGGCCATGTTGTCTCGGCTTTTGAGAAATGCATGAAACCCGATCCTGAGATCTACAGGATCCTTCTTGAGAGATTCAATCTGAAGCCTGAGGAGTGCGTGTTCATCGATGATTTTCCGAAGAACATCGAGGCTGCCAGAAAAGCGGGCATGAACGGGATTGTCTTCACCGATGTGAAGTCGGCGAAGGAAGAGCTTTTGAAGCTCGGGGTATATTGACCTTAATCACACATAATATTTATTCTTACTCGGGAGTATCAAATGGATAACATTCGTTCTATAGCAATTCCGCCGCTCACAAAGGACCTCGAGAGAGTCCTGATCGATGCGGAGACAATCCAGAGACGTGTGACAGAGCTTGCAAATCAGATCAACCATGATTATGCAGACATCACTGAACCGCTGATCCTTGTCGGAGTCCTGAAGGGTTCCTTCATCTACCTCGCAGACCTCTGCAGAAAGCTCACAGTCCCGCATGTCGTCGATTTCATAGCTGTCTCAAGTTACGGCAGCGGTTCCGAGTCCACCGGAAACGTCAGGCTGCTTATGGATACCAGAAGAAGCCTTGAGAAGCATCATGTCCTTATCGTCGAGGACATCCTGGATACCGGATATACGCTCGAGTACCTTGTCAGGAACTTCGCCTCAAGAGGAACCAAGTCGGTTAACACCACCGTCCTTCTGGAGAAGCCGGACCGCCACAAGGTCCATGTGGATCTGAAGTATGTCGGTTTCACAATTCCAGATGTGTGGGTTGTCGGATACGGTCTTGACTACGGCGAGCAGTACAGAACACTCCCGTACATCGCAGAGATGAGGATTCCCAAATAAGAATCCAGATAAAAGAGGGTCGCAATATGTCAGTTACTTCAATCATCGGCGCCCAGTGGGGCGATGAAGGAAAGGGAAGGATAGTCGACTATCTTGCAACAGATGCGGATGTCGTCATCAGATACCAGGGCGGTGACAACGCGGGTCATACCGTTGTCAACGAGTACGGAAAGTTCGCACTCCACATCATCCCGTCCGGAATCTTCAACAAGAAAGCCATTAGCATCGTCGGAGTCGGAGCTGTCGTCAACTTCGACACCATGAAGGGCGAGCTTGACGGAATTCCCAAAGAGCTTCACAAGAACCTTCTTGTCGATGTCAGGGCACACCTGATCATGCCGTACCACTGTCTTCTTGACGGTGCCGAGGAATCCAAGAGATCAGAGCACGACAAGATCGGAACAACCAAGCGCGGAATCGGTCCCTGCTACAGCGACAAAGCCGCCAGAACAGGTATCAGAGTAGGCGAGCTTCTTGATCCGGATTCACTCAGAGCCCATCTGGAAAGGATTCTCCCCAAGAAGAACCGCGAGCTCGAGTATTACGGCCTGAAGCAGTTCTCCGTCAATGAGCTTATGGACAAGTGCATGGAGTGGAAGAAGATGTTCGGCTCACACATCGCCGACACCCTTCCGATTGTCAGAAAGGCCGTTGATGCAAAGAAGAAGATCGTCCTCGAGGGACAGCTCGGAATCATGAGAGACCTCGACTGGGGCATCTACCCGTACACCACATCCAGCAACCCGACAAGCGGCGGAGCTGCAAACGTCTCCGGAATCTCGCCCAGGGGCATCACCGAGGTCATCGGTGTGACCAAGGCCTATTCCACAAGCGTAGGCGGCGGTCCGTTCACAGCCGAGCTCTTTGACGAGAACGGAAAGAAGCTCCGCGAGATCGGTGCCGAGTTCGGTGCCACCACAGGTCGTCCGAGACGCTGCGGCTGGCTCGATGCAGTTGCTCTGGATTATTCCTCATACATCAACGGATTCACTTCCATCGCAGTCACAAAGCTGGATGTCCTTGATACCTTCGAGGAGATCAAGGTCTGCGTGGCCTACGATCTTGACGGTGAGCAGACTGTCTATCTTCCTGATACAAAGGGTCAGGAGATGGCAAAGCCTGTGTTCAAGACCTTCAAGGGCTGGATGACGGACACAACCAAGTGCCGCAAATGGGAGGATCTCCCCAAGGCCGCACAGGAGTATGTCAAGGCAATCGGCGAGTATGCCCATTGTCCTGTCTCCTATGTGTCGGTAGGTCCCGAGCGCGACCAGATCATCATTCTGTAAATGCTTTGGGCTGATTTCTTCGTCAAACGCTCGAGCCGTACACATAGTACTGTCTCTCGCGTTTTCCTTGAACTCAGGCCCAAATCGTAGATATTGGAAAATGCTTTGGGCTGATTTCTTCGTCAAACGCTCAGACCTAAATCGTGATTGCATGGAGACTGTGTATGGAATTCGGTTTTGACACATTCATCTCGCCTCTTACATGGCGTTACGGCTCCGATGAGATGAAGGCCATATGGTCCGAAAGGAACAAGCGCCTGATCCTCAGACGTGTCTGGATTGCTCTGGCCAAGGTCCAGAACAAAGCCGGCATTGTCTCCGACGAGCAGCTTGCGGACCTGCAAGCCCATGCGCAGGACATCGACATCGAGCGTGCGCTTGAGATTGAGAGCACAATCCATCATGACCTGATGGCTGAGATAAAGACCTATGCCGAGCAGTGCAAGGTAGGCGGAGGCGTCATCCATCTTGGAGCGACCAGCATGGATGTCCTTGACAACGCCGATGCGATCAGGCTCAAGGAAGCCCTTGCCCTGATCATCTGCAAGGTAAAGGAGCTTAGGTCAATATTTGCTGAACAGGCAGTGAAATACAAGGCTCTTCCATGCATGGCGTTCACTCATATCCAGAGTGCCGAGGTCACCACGGTGGGCTACCGTCTTGCCCTGGTTGTCCAGGACCTGGATGCCTGCATCGCCGAGCTCGAGTCCTTGAGGATTCTTGGAAAAGGCATGAAGGGCGCCGTGGGGACACGGGCAAGCTACAAGTGCCTTCTTCAGGATACCGGGCTTAGCAGCGGGGATCTGGACAGGGCCGTCATGGCCGAGCTGGGTCTGGAAGGTTTCGAGGGGGCCACTCAGGTCTATCCCAGGATGCAGGACCTGAGGGTCATGCACACGCTGGACAGTCTGAGCTGCGTGCTTGCCAAGTTCGCACTTGATTTCAGGATGCTTCAGAGCACGGCGATAGGCGAGTGGTCGGAGCCGTTCGGAAAATCACAGGTCGGATCTTCGGCAATGCCGTTCAAGAGAAACCCGATCAACTGTGAGAAGATCGACAGCCTCTGCCGTTATGTCCATTCCCTGGTGCCCGGTGCATGGGACAATGCATCGCTGAGTATACTCGAAAGGACGCTGGACGACAGTGCCAACAGAAGGCTCTTCCTGCCGCAGGCGTTCCTTGCCTTGGACGAGGTCCTGGCAACCGCCAGAAAGGTTGTTGGCGGAATGAACGTCCATGAGGCCTCCATAAGGCGGAATCTTGAAGCTTACGGTGTGTTTGCCGCCACCGAAAGACTTCTGATGGAGCTGGGCAGACGTGGTGCCGACCGTCAGCAGATGCACGAGGTCATCCGTGAGCAGAGCCTGAAGGCCTGGGCATGTGTCCAGGAGGGAAAGGCAAATCCTCTTGTGGACCTGCTGTGCTCGGAGTCCTCGATACTGAAGTACATGAAGAAAGAAGAGATCTCACGTTGTCTGGATGCATCGGACTACTATGGCGATGCCGTACTGATGACTGAGAGGATAATTGGTAAATAGTTTCCGGAAGGAGAGATATATGGGACAGATTTCAGGACTTGATTACAAGATCCAGGAGATGGCTGCAAGAATCAAGGAACTCAGGGAGATCGAGGGGCTTACCACCTACGAGATGGCTGCAAAGACCCAGACTTCACGTGAGGAATACCTTGCCTGCGAGTCCGGTACGGGTGATCTGAACTTCACGTTCATTTACAGATGTGCACTGGCTCTGGGCGTGGATGTCACCGATATCATCGAGGGACACAGCCCGACTCTCAGATCCTTCACTGTAACAAGGTCCGGGGCAGGACAGGAGATCTCGAACGCCCACGGAATGACCTATTACAATCTGGCCTATGCCTTCCAGAACAGGATCGCCGAGCCTCTGTACGTAAAGAGCCGCTACGACGAGGAGGCCCAGCACAAGGACATCGAGCTTACAAGCCACGACGGCCAGGAGATTGACCTTGTCATTTCCGGAAACCTGCTTGTCCAGGTAGGCGAGCACCGCACCACGCTGGGTCCCGGAGACAGCATTTATTTCAGCTCATCCACGCCTCACGGAATGATTGCAGTCAACGGAAAAGACTGCGAGTTCTATGCGATTGTCATGAATCCGACCGGAGCTCCGATACCCGAGCTCACCCCCGTGACTTATTCTCCGGCAGCGCTGCAGCCCAGGAAGGTGGATGACAGCGAGAGGCTCTGGCACAAGTACATCGATGTCCAGCTGAACGAGAAGGGCACTCCCGAGAAAATCACTTTCAAGAACACCGAGACATTCAACTTCGCATTCGATATTGTCGATGTTCTGGCAAAACGGAATCCTGACAAGCTTGCGATGCTGCATGTTTCAAAGGACAAGACCGAACGCAGGATATCGTTCCTTGACATGAAGAGGGAGTCCGCACGCTGTGCGAACTACTTCAAGAGCATCGGAATCAAGAAGGGCGACAGGGTCATGCTGATCCTCAAGCGCCACTACCAGTTCTGGTATGCCATGCTCGGCCTGAACAAGCTTGGCGCCATTGTCATTCCGGCCACGAACCAGCTTCTGCCGCATGACATCGAGTACAGGCTCAACGCAGCCGGCGTGAACACGATCATCTGCACTCCGGACGACAACATTCCGGAGCATGTGGAGGAGGCTGCCAAGACCAGTCCCACGCTTAAAAACAAGATCATCGTCAACGAGACAAGGGAAGGGTGGAGAAGCTTCGACGAGGAATACAGGATGTTCTCGTCCAACTTCCCCAGAACCGAGGATTCTCCGTGCGGTGACGACCTTCTTCTGATGTTCTTCACCTCAGGAACATCCGGATTCCCGAAGATCGCTGCCCACAACCACAAGTATCCGCTGGGTCACTTCCACACTGCAAAGTACTGGCACTGCGCCCATGAGGACGGACTGCACTTCACAATCTCCGACACAGGATGGGCAAAGGCAATGTGGGGCAAGCTGTACGGACAGTGGCTTGCCGAGTGCGCCACGTTCGTGTATGACTTCGACCGTTTCAACGCCGCCGACATCATGCCCATGTTCGCAAAGTACCAGATTACAAGTTTCTGTGCTCCTCCTACTATGCTGAGGATGATGATCAAGGAAGACCTGTCCAAGTACGATTTCTCATCGGTGCGCTACATGACAACGGCCGGAGAGGCCCTGAATCCGGAGGTCTACAGACAGTTTGAGAAGCTTACAGGTCTTCAGATCCACGAGGGATTCGGCCAGAGCGAGAGCACAATGATAATCGGAAACCTGTTCGGGTCCGGACACAAGGTTGGATCCATGGGCAAACCTGCTCCAATCTACGATGTGTCGCTCATGGGACCTGACGGAAAGCCGGTTCCTGCCGGAGAGACGGGAGAGATCGTCATCAACGTCAAGAACGGTGCTCCCTGCGGACTTTTCACAGGCTACTACAACGATCCCGAGAAGACCGCCGAGGTCTGGCATGACGGCTATTACCACACAGGCGACAACGCATGGGTGGATGAGGACGGCTACTACTGGTTCGTCGGCCGTGCCGATGACATCATCAAGAGCTCGGGATACAGAATCGGACCGTTCGAGATCGAGTCCGTCATCATGGAGCTTCCGTTCGTCCTTGAATGCGGAGTCTCTCCTGCACCGGATCCGGTCAGGGGACAGATAGTCAAGGCCTCAATTGTGCTTACAAAGGGCACCGAGCCCACTGAGGAGCTCAAGAAGGAGATCCAGAACTACGTGAAGGAGCACACCGCACCTTACAAGTACCCCAGACTTGTCGTGTTCAGAGACGAGCTTCCCAAGACTACAAGCGGAAAGATAATCAGAAGCAAGCTTTGAGGATTTCAGGCTTCGGCGTAGGCCTTTTCAACGTATTCAAGACTCTGCGGCAAAGTTTCGGGATTGAAGTTCTCCAGCGTCATGGGGACGTTGTCCACTTTGTACTTCTTGTAGATCCCGAAAATCGTCTTCCAAGGCATCAGGCCTTCGCCGATTGCGACGTTGCCTTTCTTCACAGGTCCTATTGCATACGGATAGTTGGGCATAGAGTCCGCCCAGACGAAGTCCTTCAGATGCATGGCCCTGATGTAGGGGGCAAGCATGGAGACGGCATCGTCGTAGTATGTGTAGAAGTCATGGACTCCCTTGATCGGCATGATGTTGACGGCATCGAACAGGACCCGCAGGTTGGGGGACTTGAAGGTCTCCATCACCTTGTACATGCGGATGGGGTCGTCTACGGTATTCTTGTCCGCGACAGCCTCGATTGCCATTGTGACGTGGTTTTCCTCGGCCTTCTTCAGTAGACGTTCTATTATTCCGAGAAAACGTGACCAGTTCTTTTCCGTCCAGGTGTCCTCGCAGCGGATGTTCCTCGGATCCAGTGATCCGGTTTCCGTGGCAACAAGGCCCGCTCCCATGCTGTTGGCAACCTCAATGCCGTTCTCGAACTTGCGGAGCTCGCTCTCAAGTGTGTCAGGATCCGGATGTACAGGATTGATGTAGCAGCCTAGTATGGCAACTCTTACTCCATGTGCTGCAAGGCTTTCCTTTACACCGGCAGCCCATTCGCAGTCCATGGGTTTCGGTGCGTTGTCAAGGGCTTTGTACGGGGCGAAATGCAGACAGGCGTTTTTGCGGAAAGAGCTTGCGACCTTCCCGATCTCGTTTGCATCCTCGAATTTCCTTCCGAAATCATGTGTTCTGAAACCTAAATCCAACATGGTTGTAGGATAAAGGATAAATGTCGCTTTCGCAAATAAATTAGACGTTATTTCACATTGAGGGTTTTCAACCTTTCATGCTATCCTCATTGTATAAGGAGAAATTATGGATATCAGATATTCTACAGGAAAAGAACCTTTCAAGAGGATGACGACCGAAGAGCTCAAACAAGAGTTCCTGATCACAGGCATTTTCAAGGCCGATGATGTCAGCGCTGTCTATTCACACGTGGACAGGATTGTCACAATGGGTGCCATGCCCGTGAAGGAAAGGGTTGATCTTGAGAAGAACATAGACCCATGGAAGAACTTCGGAGTCACTTTCATGCTTGAGCGCAGGGAGCTCGGAACAATCAACATCGGCGGTCCCGGAAAGGTCATCGCCGACGGTCAGGAATACAAGATGGACCACTGGGACGGTCTGTATCTTCCTATGGGAACCAAGAAGGTCGAGTTCGAATCGGATGACTGTGGCAATCCCGCAAAGTTCTTCATCTGCACGACTCCTGCACACACTCCCAAGCCGATACGCCACATCCCGTTTGAGAAGGCCATCCACAAGCATCTCGGTTCACAGGCCACCAGCAACGAAAGGACGATCAACCAGTACCTGCATCCGGATGTCCTCGATGCATGTCAGCTCTCGATGGGTCTCACCCATCTTGAGGAAGGTTCCGTTTGGAACACCATGCCCATGCACACTCATGAGAGGAGAATGGAGGTATACTTCTATTTCGATATCCCCCAGGACAACGTTGTGTTCCATTTCATGGGAGAACCCGACCAGACAAGACATATCGTCATGCACAACGATGAGGCTGTGATCAATCCGTCATGGTCTGTCCATGCGGGCTGCGGTACAAGCAACTACACCTTCATCTGGGCAATGTGCGGTGAGAACCGTGCTTATGACGACCAGGACTGGATCAAGACCGAGGATCTCAAATAGGAGCGGTACCTTTTGAAGATGCGCAGGAAAATCAACATCGTAACCGGTGGACTCAGACGGAAGATAACATTACTTGTTCTTGTGACGCTGATTCTCGTTTCAATATCGACCATAATGGTCGTTAGCATTCGTCTGCAGAAACTCAGGGAACTCATCATCAATGAGAACAACGAACAGCGCGATTCTGTTGAGGAGATCTCCACTGCGTATCTGGAACGTTCCGTGGTTGATCGGGCTGAGAAGACAAGCAGACTTCAGGCGAATCTTGTAGACACGATGTTCAGCGATGTCTCTCAGAAGGTAGAGGTTCTTGCAGAGAGAGTCGCCGCCTGTTTTGCCAATGATTTCGATTATTCATTCCTTACGGTATCCACTCCCGATCCTGCGGACGAAGGTGTCATCAAACTCCGTCTTTGCTATGCGCCGGGAGTTGATCCCACCACCCCTGAGAACAGGAAACTTATCGGAAAGATCGCTCTGGCAGAGGATCTCATGTGCTCCCTGTTCAAAAGAGGCGGACTGGACAACTGCTATGTAGGTCTTCCGCAGGGACTGGGGTTCGTTGCCGATGATTCATCTCTTTCAAAAATAGACGAAGAAGGCAATCCGTCCTATTTCGATGTCGTGAACAGACCCTGGTACAAAGGGGCTGTAGCGAAGAAAGGGCTGTTCTTCTCCAATATCCAGGCCGACATCTTCACCGGAAGGGTGGGGGTCGCATGTTCTCTGCCCGTCTACGTCGAAGGTGAGATTGTCGCCGTTGTCGGTGCCGATCTCTTCCTCGGAACGTTGGACAGCATGGTCACGGCATCCAATACCGGAGATGAGTTCTTCTTCGTGATCAATGATAAAGGGCAGGTTGTCTTTGCACCGCATGACCAGGATCTTGTCCCGAGCGACTATTCGGTTGCGTCCAAGGACCTGAGGCTTTCTGAAGACAAGGACCTCGCTGAATTCATCACCATCACGATGAAAGGTGACCGCAATCCATACATAGTCACATCGGATTCCGGAATCGAATACATCATGGTCGGATCCACAATGGAGATTGCCGGCTGGTCACTGATCTCCGCTTCGAAGAGATCCGCAGCCCTGTCGTTTGTCCCGCAGATGCGCAACGTATTCGACAATGTGGCGGAGTATTCGTCCGAGGAATACGCCAGCCAGTTCAATCTGGCCATCTGGAGCATGGTATTGGTCCTGGTCATCCTGCTGCTGATCGGTATCATATGGTCCCTGCTTCTCGGAAAGAGGATCGCCAATCCTCTGGTGCATCTGACAAAGTACATCACACATCTGCGCAACGGTGATTTCGTATTCAAGATGGACGAGGTTTACAAGACGAACGATGAGATCGAGGTTCTTGCAAAGGCCTTCGAGGATCTGTCCGAAAGGAACCAGAACTACATCAAACAGGTCACCAAAATCACTGCGGAGAAGGAGAGAATTGGTGCCGAGCTCAACGTTGCCACCCAGATACAGGCCGACATGCTTCCCAGCATATTCCCGGCGTATCCGCAAAGAGGCGAGTTCGATGTCTATGCCTCTATGGTTCCTGCAAGGGAGGTCGGAGGAGACTTCTACGACTTCTTCCTTGTTGACGAGGACCATCTTGCACTTGTGATCGCCGATGTATCCGGAAAGGGAGTGCCTGCTGCACTGTTCATGGTCATTGCCAAGACCCTTATAAAGAACAGGACCCTGATGGGTGGAAGTCCTTCCCAGATCCTTTACGACGTGAACAACCAGCTCTTCGAAGGAAACAGAACAGAGTTCTTCGTGACCGTCTGGCTTGCGATAATCGATCTCAAGACTGGTAAGGGAATCGTCTCCAACGCCGGTCACGAGCATCCTGCAATAAAGAGGGCCGGAGGCTCCTTCGAGCTTCTGAAATACAAGCACTCTCCGGCAGTGGCCATGATGGAGGACATGCAGTTCCCGGACCATGAGTTCCAGATGAACAAGGGCGATTGCGTTTTCGTATACACCGACGGTGTTGTCGAATCCACGGATTCCTCCAACCAGCTTTTCGGTGAGGACAGAATGCTCGAGGCTCTGAACAAGAATCCCGATGCACCTCTGGATATCCTGCTGAAGACGGTCAAGAATGATATAGACGGTTTCGTCGACGGAGCGGAGCAGTTCGATGACATCACAATGCTCTGCATGGAATACACGGGCTGCAAGGAAAGCTGATTTTCCACATAAATGTGGATTGTTTTCCGATTTTGCTGTATAAATGATAGAAGTGGTGTTGAAACCACAGGAGGATTTCGATGGAATTCAAGAAAGAAGTAGAGGGAACAAAAATCACATATTATGTTTCTGGTCGTCTGGACACGAATACCGCACCGGTGCTCAACAACGACCTTACCGAGTCACTCGAAGGGATGACCGAGCTTGTTCTTGACCTCAAGGATCTTGAGTACATCTCATCCGCAGGTGTCCGTGTTCTTCTTTCTGCCTATAAAATCATGAGCAAACGCAGCGGCATGATTCTCAGAAACCTTCCGGACATGGTTCGCGAAGTTCTGTCTGTCACCGGTCTTCTTGATTTCTTCACAATCGAGTAAGCTTCAGACTACATAACACAATAAAGGAAAAGAGACGGCTTTCGGCCGTCTCTTTTTATGCTCCCGAAGAGGGGACAATGGATTTACTTCAACTGATATATTACTTGAAGTACTGGGGATAGGCGCGTCTGTATCCTGCCGTCTCCAGATCCAGCTTGGAGATGTGCTTGCGCTCAAGGTTCAGGACATCCGATAATGAGCCGTCTTTCAAGGCCTTGAGGATGGTCCTGTGCTGATCGATCGCACTTGAGAAAATGTCGTCGAAAAGGTAGCTGACCATTCTGATGCGATGGTAGTTCCCGCTGTTTGAAAGCACCTGGTCGAACACCTTCTCATGCCCGCAGGCCTCGAACAGCAGCCTGTGCATCTGGTTGTCCAGCTCAAGGAACGTGATGCTGTCCCTGCATGAAAAGCACTCTTCCTGTTTCTTTATGCTATCTTCCCATTTGTCAATGAGTTGCTTGCTTATTCCCTTGTCAAAGGCCCTGTCTATCGCACCCAGTTCCAGGAACAGTCTCTGGAATCTCTCGTCACTGACTTTGGCCATATCTATAAGGGAGACGGATGTTCCGCTCTGGGGTCTGATCTCGACAAGGCCCTCGTTCTCAAGTCTTTTCAGGGCATCTCTGATTGGGGAGATGCTCACGTTGTACAGGGGTTTGAGAGTTGTGAAGCTCAAAGTCGTGCCGGGCTTCATCTCCAAGCAGAGGATCTTGGCTCTCAGGTCGTTGTAAATGGAATCGGTAAGCATGCTTATATTATTGAACAGATTTTTTCAGATTTCAACTGATATTTTAGTTGATTTCTGAGTAATTTCATTTTATGATGTCAGTGTTAATGTGGGAGCTGTGCGCCCGCATATGGAGGAAATCTAATGTTCAAGACATCTGATGGTCGTAAGTTCGACATCTACAAAGACTCGGTGAACGGCGGCCTCTGCATGGTAGCGGCAGAGGACAGAGACTATTTCGTTGCAGACCCCAAACTCGGTTTCGAGGGTGAGAAGGTCGTTTCAGAAGGAAAGGAATGGATTCTGGCTCCTCTGAGTCACGCCAATGCGGAGAAAATGCGCGCGCTCTTCCCATGGACAGCTCCCTCAAGGGTTCTGGACAGGGACAAGACAGTCGGAGTAGGTGACCGTCTGGGAATCGCAACCGACGGACATCTGAGAGTTTTCAAGGAGTATCCGGAGGTCACTCCCATCCTGGCCCAGCAGTCGATTAGAGAGCTGAACCTGACCAACAGGACCTTCGCCGATGTCATCGACAGTGCAAGCTTTGCCGTATACAGATGCGGATACAAGAGCGGTTGGGGTGCTGACGGAGACCACGTCAAGACAGCCGATGAAGTGAACTATGCCCTTTCCAGCGGATGCACGATGATCACTCTGGACTGCAGCGAGCAGATCGACAACACGATCGAGCACCTTTCCAAGGAAGAGGTCTATGCCAAGTACGTTGCCAACAAGGAGCTCGAGGACCTTTATCTGAACAAGAGCTTCGATGTAGGCGAAGGCGTTGTCATCTCATTCGACGAGGAACTCTACAAGAGAACGGTCCTTATCTATTCTGAGGCAATCAAGCACGCCATCGACATCTTCTTCAACAGGATCGTCAAGGACGGAAAGCAGCTTGCGGATTTCGAGGTCTCCATCGACGAGACCCTGACACCGACCCTGCCGGCCCAGCACTTCTTTGTGGCCAACGAGCTGATCAGACGCAACGTCCGTGTTTCCACGGTTGCTCCGAGGTTCTGCGGTGAGTTCCAGAAGGGAATCGACTACATAGGTGACCTTGCCCAGTTCGAGGCCGAGATGAAGATCCATGCCGCAATCGCAAGGCATTTCGGATACAAGATCTCCATCCACAGCGGTTCGGACAAGTTCTCCATCTTCCCGTGTGCAGGCAGGGAGACAAAGGGCCGCTTCCACCTCAAGACAGCCGGTACCAACTGGCTCGAGGCAGTGAAGCTTGTTGCCATGAAGGATCCCGGACTTTACAGAGAGGTCCACAAGTACGCTCTTACCGCCTTCAAGGCCGCAACAGCCTACTATCATGTCACTACGGACCTGAACAAGGTTCCAAACATCGACACACTTACGGATGCTCAGCTTCCGGATCTGTTCAAGCTGAACGATTCCAGACAGCTCATCCACATCACATACGGTCTGATTCTCAACGAGAAGAACCCGGACGGCAGCTATAAGTTCAAGGACAGACTCTACAAGCTGTGGAGAACCTACAGGGCCGAGTATGCCGAGCTTCTTTTCCTCCATATCGGACATCACGTCAAAGACATTCTCCAGAAGTGAGAACAGGAGGTTCGTGTGAAACTCAACATCAAGAGCATTGAAAACGCCGAGTCAAAGAAGCAGTGGGCTGAAAAAGGCTACAAGCTTCCCCAGTATGACATCGAGAAGATGGTCAGCAACACCGAAAAGGCCTGCAGATGGGTCCATTTCGGCGGTGGAAACATCTTCCGCATCTTCCTTGCCGCAAGGATGCAGGACCTTCTCAACAAGGGCATTGCAGATTCCGGAATCATCGTAGGCGAAGGTTTCGACGCCGAGGTGGTGGAGAAGGGCTATGAGCCGTTCGACAACCTCAGCATCAATGTGACACTCAAGGCTGACGGCACCGTTGACAAGGAAGTCTGCGCCTCCGTAGCCGATGCAATGGTCTGCAGCACACAGAGGCCCGAGTGGAAGAGATTCGTGGAGATCTTCACCAATCCCGTCCTCCAGATGGTCAGCTTCACCATCACGGAGAAGGGCTATGCCACAACTCCCGGCTATGTCCAGGACGACATTCTCAGAGGTCCTGATAAGTGCACAACAATCTGCTGCATGGTAGTTTCCCTGCTCAACGAGAGATTCAAGGCCGGAAAGCATCCGATTGCCGTTGTGAGCATGGACAACTGCTCCCAGAACGGTCTGAAGCTCTTCACCGGAATCTCCACGATCGCAAAAAGATGGGCCGAGATGGGAATGGTCTCCGAAGACTTCGTCAAATGGCTCTGCGACGAGAGCAAGGTCAGCTTCCCCTGGTCTATGATCGACAAGATCACTCCCAGACCGGATCCGATGGTCAGCGAGACCCTGAAGAAGGACGGAATCGAGGACATGGACGTCATCATCACGGCCAAGAGGTCCTATGTGGCACCGTTCGTCAACTCCGAGGAGTGCGAGTATCTGGTTGTTGAGGACAAGTTCCCCAACGGAAGACCGGCCCTGGACAAGGTAGGAGTCTACTTCACCGACCGCGATACCGTCACGAAGGTCGAGCGCATGAAGGTCTGCACCTGTCTGAACCCGCTGCACACCGCCATGAGCGTCATGGGATGCCTTCTCGGATACACCAAGATTTCAGACGAGATGAAGGACGAGGACATCGTGGCCTACATCAAGAGACTGGGTTACGTCGAGGGACTTCCGGTAGTGACCGACCCTGGAATTCTTTCTCCGAAGTCGTTCATCGACGATGTCGTCTACAAGAGACTTCCCAATCCGTTCATGCCGGACACTCCGCAGAGAATCGCAACGGATACCAGCCAGAAGCTTGCAATCCGTTTCGGCGAGACAGTCAAGGCCTACCAGGAGAACAACATGGATCTCGGAAACCTGAAGGTCATTCCGGTTGTCCTGGCTTCATGGCTCAGATATCTTCTTGCAGTGGATGACAATGGAAAAGCATTCGAGCTCAGCCCGGATCCGCTTGCAGAGTCCGCACACGCTGATCTTGCAGGTGTCAGCTTCGGCAAGAGCCTGAAGGGCGGAGAGCTGGACAAGATCCTCTCCAGAGAGGACATCTGGGGATACAACGTCCTTGAATCACCGCTTTGCAATGCAGTTGTGTCTGCATTCGAAAGCATGAACGCAGGTCCCGGCGCAGTTCGCAGGACCCTGCACAACACAGTAGCTTAACAGAGGAGACAGAGAATGTTGAAACTTAGAGAAAACAGCAAGTACGATCTTGTGTGTCCGACCAGCATGGGTGTCAGAATCACCCCGGTCAACAGGCTTCCTGTTCACACAAGCCATCTTTTCGAGCTTCAGGCAACAAGTGCAGAGAGCAACGTCCTCAACGTCTCCGCTTCACTCGGTCTGAAGACCATGGTCCTGACGACCTTCGTCAAGGAAAGTCCGATCGCCTCTTTCATCAAGTCCGAGCTCAGGTTCAGGAACATCGAGTATACCGGACCGGAAGTCGAGCAGGGCGGCGCATGGGGCTACAGACACCAGTTCAACATCGCCGACAGCGGTTTCGGAAGCCGCGGACCCAGAGTCTGGAACGACAGGTCCGGTGAGGTAGGAAGAACGCTCAAGGCATCCGATTTCGACCTCAAGAAGATCTTCGAGGAAGACGGAGTCAGAATCCTCCACCTCTCAGGTCTGATCGCAGCCCTCAGCCATGAGACAACCCAGTTCTGTCTGGATGTCGCAAGGGCCGCAAAGAAGAACGGAACCCTGATCGCATTCGACCTGAACTACAGGGCAAGCTTCTGGAAGGGCAGGGAGGCCGAGCTTTCGGCAGCCTTCAGCGAGATTGCATCCGTTGCCGACATCCTTGTCGGAAACGAAGAGGATTTCCAGCTCTGTCTGGGAATGAAGGGTCCCGAGGCCGGCGGAAAAGATCTTGCAAACAAGATCGAGCAGTTCAAGGGTATGATCGGAGAGGTCAAGAAGTCCTATCCGAACGCCCAGGTTTACGCAACAACCCTCAGAGAGGTTGTCAGTGCAAACGAGCACAACTGGGGCGCACTTGTCAGCGTCGGCGACAACTGGTATGAGGAGCTTCCCAGACCGATCCAGGTCATGGACAGGATCGGCGGCGGCGACGGCTTTGTCGGCGGCCTTCTGTATGCCATCCTTGCAGGAAAGGCTGAAGAGGACTGGATCAAGTTCGGTTGGGCAACAGGCGTTCTTGCTACAACCGTCCTTTCGGATTACGGAACACCGGCAGATGAGGATCAGATTCTCTCAATCTACAAGGGCAACGCCAGGGTCAAGAGGTAAAAGGAGTTAAAACATGAAGAAGAAAGCAGATATCGGTCTTATCGGTCTTGCCGTAATGGGTGAGAACCTTGTCATGAACATGGAGTCCAAAGGCTTCACAGTCGCTGTTTTCAACAGAACTGTCGAGAAGGTCGATGCCTTCACAAGCGGAAGAGCCAAGGGCAAGAACATCATCGGATGCCACAGCATCCAGGAACTGGCGGACAATCTGGAGAGACCCAGAAAGGTTCTGCTTCTGGTCAAGGCCGGACAAGCTGTCGACGACTTCATCGAGAAGCTCATCCCCGTCCTCGAGCCGGGTGATGTCATCATCGACAGCGGAAACAGCCACTTCCCCGACACAATCAGGAGATGTGAATATGTCGAGTCCAAGGGCCTTCTTTACATCGGAACCGGTATTTCCGGCGGTGAGGAGGGAGCACTCAAGGGACCGTCGATGATGCCCGGCGGATCTGATGCCGCATGGCCTCTTGTAAAGCCGATCTTCCAGGCCGTCAGCGCCAAGGTCGAGGACGGAAGCCCCTGCTGCGACTGGGTCGGAAACGGCGGTGCCGGACATTTCGTCAAAATGGTCCACAACGGAATCGAGTATGGTGACATGCAGCTCATCTGCGAGGCCTACCAGCTCATGAAGGACCTTCTGGGAATGACACCGGACGAGATGCACGAGGTGTTCACAGCCTGGAACAAGACAGAGCTCGACAGCTATCTGATCCAGATCACAAGCGAGATCCTTGCCAAGAAGGACGAGGACGGAAAGCCTCTGGTAGACAAGATCCTCGACACAGCAGGACAGAAGGGAACAGGAAAATGGACCGGAATCGCCGCTCTGGACGAGGGTGTTCCTCTCACACTTATCGGTGAGGCAGTCTTCGCAAGATGCCTTTCTGCAATGAAGGCCGAGCGTGTGGAGGCCAGTGTCGAATACAAGGTCAAGAGAGAGAAGTACACTGGCGACAAGAAGGCCATGATCGAGGACATCAGAAAGGCTCTTCTCGCTTCCAAGATCATCTCCTATGCCCAGGGTTATGTCCTGATGAAGGCTGCGGCCAAGAACTACGGCTGGAAGCTCAACTACGGCGGAATCGCCCTGATGTGGAGAGGCGGATGCATCATCCGTTCCACATTCCTCGGAAAGATCAAGGAAGCCTTCGACAAGAATCCTGAGCTTTCGAACCTGCTTCTGGACCCGTACTTCAAGTCTCTGGTCGAGAGCCTGCTCCCGTCCTGGAGAAAGGTTGTCGCAAACGCAGCCCTGTGCGGAATCCCGACACCGGCTTTCGCAAGCGCACTGAGCTATTTCGACGGCTATACCACCGACAGACTCCCTGCAAACCTGCTTCAGGCCCAGAGAGACTACTTCGGTGCCCACACATACGAGAGAGTGGACCACGACAGGGGCCAGTTCTTCCACACGAACTGGACCGGAGAAGGCGGAAGCACTTCTGCATCCACTTACAACGCATGATTGAGAAGGTTCCATCCGCAGATGCGGGTGGAACTGTTTTTTACCGGGGAAACAGAAGGAAATCCTATGCTTAATGAAAAAGAGATAAAATCGATGGTTATCTCTGCTCTGGAGCAGAGAAAGCCCAAGAAGATACTGATGGTGGTCCCTGACTTCACCAGATGCTTCTCCAACGCAGGCCTGATCGCCAACATCGCCTACCACTGGTGTGTTGAGAACAACATCGGAGTGGAGCTTCTGGAGGCCTTGGGAACACACGTCCCCATGACCGAGAAAGAGATCAAGGCCATGTACGGGGACATCCCGCTTTCAAAGTTCCATGCCCATGACTGGCGTCATGACGTGGTCAACATCGGCGAGGTTCCCGCCTCGTTCGTTTCCGAGGTCACCGAGGGACTGTGGAAGAAGGGAGTGGCCGTTGAGGTCAACAGGATGGTCCTTGATCCGTCATTCGACCTTGTTCTTTCGATCGGCCAGGTTGTCCCTCACGAGGTAATTGGCATGGCGAACCAGGCGAAGAACCTGTTTGTCGGTGCCGGCGGATCTGACATGATCAACCAGAGCCACATAATTGGTGCCGTCTACGGCATGGAAAGGATGATGGGTCGCGACTATACACCTGTCAGACGCATTTTCGACTATGCTCTGGAGCACTATCTCTCCAAGAAGGCCAACATCCTCTGGATGCTCACCGTCTGCACGGCTCCGAACGATGTCATCCAGACCCACGGTCTGTTCATCGGAGAGGGCAGAAAGCCTCTTGAGGATGCCGTCAAGCTTTCACAGGAGCTGAACATCGACTATGTGGAGACTGGAATCAAGAAGTGTGTCGTATACCTCAACGAGAAGGAGTTCCACAGCACATGGCTCGGGAACAAGGCTGTGTACCGCACAAGAATGGCCATTGCAGACGGCGGACAGCTCATTGTCCTTGCTCCTGCGGTGGACAAGTTCGGTGAGGACAAGACAAATGACGCCCTGATCCGCAAGTACGGATACAAGGGCCGGATCCATACTCTGGAGCTTCTCAACGAGAACGAGGACCTCCAGGCCAACATGGGAGTCGCCGCTCACCTGATCCACGGTTCGAGCGACGGCCGTTTCTCCATCACCTATGCAGTCAGGGACATCTCCCAGGAGGAGATCCGGGATGTGGGATTCATTCCGGCATCCTACGAGGAGCTTTCCAAGAAGTATGATTCCGAGAAGCTCAAATACGGCTACAACACCGTTGACGGTGAGGAGATCTTCTACATTCCGAACCCCGCTCTGGGGCTTTGGATCAACCGCGAAAAGTTCAATTCTTAAAGGGAGAGCGATATGAAGAGATTTATGGATGAGAACTTCCTTCTGAGCAACGAGAGCGCTGTCAGGCTGTATCACGAATACGCCAAGCAGATGCCGATATTCGACTACCACTGCCACCTGATTCCACAGGAAATTGCAGACAACAAGAGAGAGCCCAGCATCACAAGCGCATGGCTCTACGGCGACCACTACAAGTGGAGACAGATGAGGTCAAACGGTTACGACGAGAAGGAAGGGGACGATTTCCAGAGATTCCTCAACTATGCGGACACCGTTGCACATGCAATCGGAAACCCGCTGTACCACTGGTCCCATCTGGAGCTTCAGAGGTTCTTCGGCATAGACACACCGCTCAGCCCCAAGACCGCACGCGAGATCTATGACGAGGCAAACAGGAAACTCAAGGAGGATCCGGACCTCGACGCATACGGAATCTTCAGGAAATTCAACGTCTACGCCGTCGGCACCACAGACGATCCCGCAGACAGCCTTGAGTTCCATGCCGACATCAGAAAGGCCGGAAAGACTCCTACAAAGGTCATCCCTTCGTTCAGACCGGACAAGGCCATGAACATAGACGCCGCAGGTTTCAACGAGTACATCGACAGGCTGGCAAATGCCTCAGGAGTGAAGATTTCGACTCCGGCAGATGTCCTGAGCGCGCTTTCCAAGCGTCTTGACTGGTTCATCCAGAACGGATGCCTTGCAACAGACCATGCCATTGTGGTTCCTCCATATGCTCCCGCAAGCGATGCCAAGGTCAGCGAGATCTTCCTCAAGGCCAGAGCCGGAAAGCCCGTTTCAGCCGAAGAGGCCGAGATCTACAGGTCCTTCATCCTCATGTCCCTTGCCGAGGAGTATGCGAAGAGGGGAATCGTCATGCAGCTTCACATGCAGTCCTCAAGAAACAACAACTCAAGAGGTTTCAAGGCCCTTGGACCGGATACGGGATATGATGCTGTCACCGACAGGGAGATCGCACACAACCTCTCAAGGTTCATGGATACTCTGGACAGCAGGAACGCTCTTCCCAAGACCATCATCTACACTCTGAATCCGAAGGACTACTATCCGATCGGCACCCTGATGGGCTGCTTCCAGCGCGATGTTCCGGGAAAGATCCAGATGGGTAGCGCCTGGTGGTTCTGCGACCATATCGACGGAATGACCGAGCAGATGAAGGTTCTGGGCAATCTGGGACTTCTGTCCAGGTTTGTCGGAATGCTCACAGACAGCCGCTCGTTCCTCTCATACCCAAGACACGAGTACTTCAGAAGGATCCTGTGCAACATGCTCGGAACATGGATCGAGGACGGCGAGATTCCTGCTGACTTCGACCTGGTAGGAGGCATGGTCCAGGATATATCGTTCAACAATGCAAAGAGATATTTCGAAGGAAAGTGAGGACTTTGACATGGCTGAGAACCTGATGAATACAATTGAGAAACTCGGAGTAGTCCCTGTGATCGTCCTCAAGGACGCCGAAAAGGCCGTTCCCCTGGCGGAGGCCCTTCTGGATGGAGGAATCCCGTGCATAGAGGTCACTTTCAGGACCTCGGCAGCCGAGGAGTCCATCAGAAGGATCTGCAAGGCTTATCCACAGATGATGTGCGGAGCGGGAACCGTCCTCTCCATCGAGCAGGCTAAGAAGGCAATCGACGCCGGTGCTAAGTTCATCGTCTCGCCCGGTCTTGACGAGAACCTTGTCAGATGGTGTCAGGAGCACGACATCCCGGTCTTCCCAGGCGTCTGCACCGCAAGCGAGGTCCAGGCAGCGGTGGGACTCGGGCTTAACGTCCTGAAGTTCTTCCCTGCAGAGTCTTCCGGCGGTGTGAAGATGATCAAGGACCTCTGCGGACCGTTCCCCAACGTCAGATTCATGACAACAGGCGGCATTTCCATGGCAAACCTCGCCGAGTATGCCAAGTCTCCCTATGTCGTCGCAGTCGGCGGTTCGTGGATGGCCAAGGGTGACATGATCGAGAAAGAGGACTGGCAGACCATCACAGGTCTTTGCAGACAGGCAGTTGGTGCCATCCATGACTTCAGAAACGCCAAGGGCTGCTGCTGCGAAGCAAAGGATAAGCCGAAGGCAGAGCAGAAGCCGGCTGAGAAGAGTGTCCACAAGATCGTCACCTTCGGTGAGATCATGCTGCGCCTGAAGTCTCCCGAGCACGAGAGATTCTTCCAGTCTCCGCTTCTCGAGGCCACATTCGGTGGCGGAGAGGCCAACGTCGCCGTCTCTCTCTCCATTTTCGGAGAGCATGCCCAGTTCGTGACAGCCCTTCCGAAGAACGCAATCGGAGAAGGTGCTCTTTCTGAGATCAGAAAGCACGGCGTCGATGTGAGCCGAATCAACATGGTCGACGGCGGAAGGGTGGGAATCTATTTCCTGGAGACCGGTGCTGACCAGAGACCGAGCCTTGTGGTCTATGACAGAGCAGACAGCTGCATTGCAAAGGCCAAGCCGTCCGATTTCGACTTCGATGCGATCATGGCCGATGCCGACTGGTTCCATGTCACAGGAATCACGCCTGCTGTCAGCCAGAGCTGCGCCGACTGCGCCCTTGCGGCAATGAAGGCTGCAAAGAAGGCCGGAGCGAAGGTCTCGATCGACCTGAACTACCGCAAGAAGCTTTGGAAGTACGGAAAGACGGCTCCGGAGGTCATGAGGGAACTTACAAGATATGCAGATGTGATCATCGCAAACGAGGAGGATATCCAGAAGTGTCTGGACATCTCGGCACCTGTGGATGTCACATCAGGAAAGATCGACACTGACGTGTACAAGGTCCTGACTGCGGAAGTTAAGAAGCAGTTCCCGAACATCACCCATGTCGCTGTCTCTCTCAGAGAGTCAAAAAGCGCCGACAGAAACGGTTGGAGCGCCGCTCTCAACGGAAAGACCGGTTTCTACCACTCACGCCACTACGAGATGAACGACATAGTGGACAGGGTAGGCGGAGGCGACAGCTTTGCAGCCGGAATCATCTTCGGTCTTCTGAACTATGAGGACGAGGAGTTCGCGCTCAACTTCGCAGTGGCTTCCTCAGCCCTGAAGCACACGATTCCCGGAGACTTCAACCTTACAAGAAGGAGCGAGGTCGAGGCTCTGTGCAAGGGCGACGGATCCGGAAGAGTTCAGAGATAACATTAAGCGGGGCCGTATTCAACGGCCCTGTTTTTTTCACTCTTTCATGATTCTGGCTATCAGATTATAATGTAACGGAATTATGCAGGAAATAATGAATTTCGTGGATTCGTTCTGCGATTACTACAATAAAAACGTCTTCATCACGGAAGATGAGCAGGTCCTTCCTTCAAAGGAGGTCCTGAATTCGGTTTGCTCGACGCTTCTCAACGCCAGCTGCATACGTGACGAGCTGCGTTTCTCCTCCTTCAGGGTATGCTTCCTTCCCGAGGATGCCGACTATCTGGACACGTTCGTATATGCGCACCGCCTGAGGTTGGAAAAACCCATTCCGTTCACAGTGGAGGGCCTTCATAAGCTTGCTCCTGCAATCAACCCTGAAATGAGCTATCTCTGTGTGGACACCTCCAGGACTCCTTTCACGGTCACCGGAATCATCGCCTCATACACTTCCTGGGAGAAGATGTCGATCGGTGACAAGTCTGACGGAAACCGCATGCCGATGATTCCGAATTTCTACGTGAAGAGCCCCGGAGAGATCGACGGCTGCTTCGGCGAGAAGACACTTGTGAGCTACAGCTTCGGAAAGACTGTCATCTCCCGTCCCGATGTCTTCATCTCCGGTTATGTTGCAAACGAGCTGAGAAACGGATCCGATGTACCTCAGGAGGAGCTCTGCCAGTTCCTGTCCAGAGTGCTCTGGCGCGTGGATTCTTACGAGCATGGAGGAGCCATCCTCATAGTTCCTTCGGAAGAGGCCTGCAAGAAGTATGTCGGAATCAAGTACAAGCTTCCGTGCAAGTACCTGTACGAGGAGGACAAGAGCCTTATCACTATCTCCCAGAAAGCAAGGGAGAAGGAGCTTTCCTCATATGCCGATTTCATCGCCAAGCTGACAACCGTAGACGGAGCTGTCCTTCTCACCAAGAATCTCGATCTGATCGGATTCGGTGTGGAGATTCTCACCGACAAGATGGGCAAGCGAGAGCCTGCCATGTGCTTTCTGAAAAGCGATGACACCGACGATGTCTCCAAGCGCTTCAACGACAACGGAACCAGACACAGGTCCGGTTACCGTTTCGCTTATGAGGTCGATCATTCCGTCGTTATCATCTGCTCCCAGGACGGAGCCATGAAGGCATGTACAAAAAAAGATGAGAGAGTGGTTGTCTATAACAACATATCCTTCTCTCTCATCTGAAATTACTGATTTTCTTCTATTTCAATCTCAGTTGTTCTGAGCCTTGAGCTTCTCCTCTTCCTCTTTCTCCAGGACGGTGTAGGCGATCTTTCCTACAAGTGTCTTGGGAAGCTGCTCGCGGAACTCGATGTCATACGGCATGGCGTATTTTGCGATTCTCTCCCTGCAGTAGGCAAGGATCTTCTGCTTCAGCTCCTCGCTGGGCTGGATGTCCTGTTTGAGCTGGACGAAAGCCTTGACCTTCTGGATCTTGTAGGGATCTGGTACTCCTATGACGCAGCTCATCTGGACCTCGTCGATTCCGTCGATTATGTTCTCGAGCTGTGAAGGATAGACGTTGTAACCGCTTGTGACGATCATGCGCTTGATTCTCTGCTTGAAGTAGATGAATCCCTCGTCATCCATGTATCCCATGTCACCGGTGTGCAGCCATGTGAAGCCGTCCTCGTGCTTGACCAGAGTCTTCTTGTTCTCTTCCTCATGGTTGATGTATCCGAGCATGACCGAAGGTCCGCGCAGACAGATCTCTCCGTCCTCGCCGTAGGGAACTTCCTCGGTTGTTCCCGGCTTGCAGATCTTGTAGTAGGTGTCGGGGTAGGGAAGTCCGATGGAACCTTCCTTCTCCTTGTTGTACGGGGTGAGACAGCTTGCTGTGACGCACTCTGTCGTTCCGTATCCCTCTCTGACTCTGACTGTTGCACCGTGGTCTGCGAGGAACTTGTCCAGTTTCTTCTTGAGCTCGACGGACAGGCTGTCTCCGCCGGAGAAAACTCCCATCAGGCAGGAAAGGTCGACGTTGTCCATCTCCTTGTTCCTTGTGATTCCCTCGTACAGGGTTGGGACACCGGCGATGTAGTTCGGCTGTGCCGTCTTGAGGAGCTTGGAGTAGCCCTTGACGCTTACCTGCGGGACCAGAACGCTTCTTCCGCCCCAGAACATCAGGGTGTGTACACAGACACCCAGACCGAATCCGTGGAACATGGGCATTGCCGCAAGCATTGTCATTCCCTGGATCTGCTTGTTGCACATCGTACCTGTCTGAAGTGCAAGTGCGTTGAAGTTGAGGTTGGTCAGCTTGATGCCTTTTGTGACTCCTGTCGTTCCGCCGGAGAAGAGGATGACTGCGAGGTCCTTTCCTTTCTTAACTACGGAAGGATTTGCGGTGCACTCCTTGGCCTTGCCAAGGAAAGTCTTCCATGTGATGAGTTTTGAGTCCTCTGTGAACTTCTCGAACTTGCGCTCCTTGATGAACTTGTAGGCTGTTCCCTTGACTAATCCGAGTGCGTCGGAGACTCTTGCGATGATGATGTGGTCGAGCTCGACAAGCTCCTGGACCTTCTTGATCTTGGTATAGAACTGGTCCAGGCTGATGATCGTCCTGCTCTGGGCTTCCTTCAGATAGAATGCGATCTCATGGACGGCGGAAAGAGGGTGGATCATGCTGGCCACCGCGCCGATCGCGTTGATCGCATACAGGCTCACGACTGTCTGCGGAACGTTGGGCATGCAGACTGTGACAACATCGCCTTCCTTGATTCCGATGGCCCTGAAGGCCTTTTCGGCTTCCCTGATCTGCGGGACGAGCTTTGCATATGTGGTGTCCCTGTCCTGGAATGTGAGGGCTACCTGGTCCGGATACTTGCGTGCGCTCTCAAAGAGTGCGTCGCTCATTGAAAAGTCAGGGTAATCCAGATGAAACTTCACTTCACCATAGCTCTTGAGCCATGGTGCGATTTTCAATTCTTCCTTTGAGTATTCCATAGTCGATCTCCAGTGTTAAAGTCCGAGTTCCTCTTCCACAGTGCGGATGTCGACCGCCTGGTTTGCAGGAAGTTCGAGCAGTTCAGGGCGCATGAGGAACTCCTTGAATATCTTGATGGTGTTGGCGAAATAGACGCCGTCACCGATTCTTTCATCAATTGTGAACGAGATGGGCAGCATCTCATGCATCTCATATGATCCGTCCTGTTTGAAGACGGGTTTCCATCCCTTTTCTCCGATGATCGCGAAGAACGAACCTGAACCGAAGTTCGCCAGATGATGGTACTGGGCGTTCATCTTGATCGAACCGAGGTTCGAGATGAAACAGGTCTTGGAGTAGGGGTTTGCATCCACAAGATCCTTGGGCAGCTTTCCATGTCTGTCGGAGTTGAGGATGAATTTGACCACCAGCTTGTAGATGAAACGGGGAAGATTGACCAGAGTCTGCATGATCTTGGTCGTATCGTCGTGGGACTCCTCGTCCTTGCGGATGTGGTAGACCTGCTTGCAGATGGAATTGTGCATCTGATCCACTGGACTCTCGTCGGAATCCTTGTGGTAGCGCATCATGATCATGCCTTCCTCGGCACCGTCCTTCTTCTGCTTCTTGGCAATCGCTGCCATTGAGATTTCCTTGCGCTCGTAGAAACGGCCGTTTCTGATGAAGTAGTTCATTCTTGGCCTTTCAGCGATTGTCCTTCCCATCGCCGCACAGAAAACATGGAAGAATGTGTACTTGAATTCGGGATTCTGGCTGTTTTTCTTTTGGATGTATTCGTTCAGAGCCGACATCTCGACATCGAACTGGCATACGGCCTCGTTTTCGGTTCTGGTTCCCAGAAGACTTGTCATGAAATACTGGATCGGATCAATGTCCTTGACAAGATACGCATCGTATTTCTCGCCTTTCTGTTTCTTCTTTTTCTCTCCCATCCGGGGCTTTCTCCTGTATTTGCAAATATCTGTGGTTTTTATAACACTACATAAAGGACATGGTCAACAAAAAGTAATATCATACTAGTGAACCTTAACTATGTGTGATCAGCCGGAGGCTGTGTTACAATCGTGTGGATTCGGAGGAGACGATGAAACTGATATCGTGGAATGTCAACGGACTCAGGGCCGTTCTGGGCAAAGGTTTTCTCGATTACTTCAATGCTCAGGATGCCGATGTTTTCTGCCTGCAGGAGATAAAGCTTTCGGAGGGGCAACTGGATCTGGACCTTCCGGGGTATCACTGCTACTACAACTACGCCGAGAAGAAGGGCTACAGCGGAACCGCTGTGTTCTCCAAACAGGAACCCCTTTCAGTGGAGTTCGGCACGGACAACGAAGGCAGGATCTGTACTTTGGAGTTCAAGGATTTCTTTGTGGTAGATGTTTATACTCCGAATTCTCAGGATGGTCTTGCAAGGCTTCCTTTCAGAATGGAGTGGGATGAAAAGTTCAGACAATATGTGAAGTCTCTGGATGCAAGAAAGACCGTTCTGATCTGCGGGGACCTCAACGTGGCCCACAAGGAGATCGATATCAAGAACCCCAAGGCTAATCTCAGGAACGCCGGTTTCACCATCGAGGAGAGGGAGAGCTTCGGAAAGCTTCTGGACTGCGGTTTCTCCGACACGTTCAGGATGTTCTACCCGGATCTTGCCGACGCATACAGCTGGTGGTCATACCGTTTCAAGGCCCGCGAGCGCAACGCAGGGTGGAGAATCGATTACTGGCTTGTCTCCTCGAGGTCGGAAAGCAGGGTGAAGCAGGCCGGAATCGATGCTCAGATCACCGGTTCGGACCATGCTCCTGTGTACATTATTTTTGAATAATTCAGCCTTTGTGGTTGTAATCAAAAAGGACTTGATAGTAAAATTCCAGCATGATTGGTTTTCTGTTCAAGAAGGTTTTCTTTGATATCTGGGACAATCTACTGATGCTTGTCCTCATGAGTCTGGGAATCGTTGTTCCCCTTGGAATTGTTTATCTGGGTTCCCTTCTGCTTGACGTCAATGTAGCGGCGTTCTTTGCCGTAATCGCTTTTGCTCTTCTTCTGTTCAGTTTCTATTCCCTTTACCTGAGTTCGATCACATTCGGATACAGCAGGAACAAGAAGGGCGGCATCCAGGCCGTCAAGAACGCCCTGCGTTTCCATTTCGGACATGCTCTTTTCCATTTCGTCATCCTGGTTGTTCTCTGTCTGATATCTCTATACGGAATACCGTTTTATTTTGCCTTCGGCAATATCTTTGGCATTGTGATGGGCATGATGCTGTTCTGGATGACGGTCATAGTCGTCCTTGCCATGCAGTACTATTATCCGCTTTGCTTCCACATGGAGGCGGACGGTGCTTTCAAGACCTTCAAGAAGTGCTTCATCCTGCTGTTCGACAATATGGGTACAAGCCTGTTTCTGGCGCTTAGGACGGTTGTAGACCTTGTCCTCTCGCTTCTCACGGCAACGATGATTCCGGGAGTTGCAGGAATATCCCTATCAAGGATGGACACCACAAAGCTTCTCATGCTCAAGTATGACTTCCTTGAGGCCAATCCCGACTGTACCAGGAAGGATATCAACTGGGAGGACCTCCTCTATGAGGAGAGGCAGCTTGTGGGTCCGAGATCCTTCAAAGGAATGATTTTCCCGTGGAAGGACTGACAGGAGAATACCTATGGCATACGAGATTGAACTGAAGGCCCATGTGAATGAAAACGATCTGGACAGGGTCACCGGCTCCATTCTCGGTATTCCCGGGGTAAAGGTCCTGGGTTCGACCAGCAAGTTCGATATCTACTGGTCCCAGACCGAGGACGGAGATCCCGTCTTCAGGACACGTCGTGAGATGAATGCGGACGGACCTATGGTCCGTTTCACTGCAAAACCTTCCAAATCCAAGACGGAAAAGGGCACTGAGGAGAATCAGGAGCTTGAATTCTGCGCTCCGGATTCCCAGTGGGACAGGGTCCTTTCCTTCTGCAGCGGCCTGGGACTACAGGTTTGCCGCCTCAAATGGAAGAAGGGGACGGGTTACATGGTCAACATCGATGGTTTTCCCATCCATGCAGAGCTTCTTGACGTGAGGTTCCTCGGATGGTTCCTTGAGATGGAGATCTGTCCTGAAAGCCTTGAGGGCTTTGATTTCGATTCTGCGGATCGCGCTCTGAGGAAGTTGCTTTCAATGGTCGGTATCCCGGAAGAGGATGTGGAGATCAGAGGCTACAACAGGATCCTGAAGTCAATCGGCAAGGACAAGGGCTGACTTGAAGTCAGCCATCAATTTTACTATCATCAAATCATGGATAAAGTCGACATTTTCACCGATGGTGGTTGCTCCGGCAACCCGGGCCCCGGCGGATGGGCATATGTTATGGTCTCGGACGGGAATCTCATGTCCTATTCAAGCGGAGGGGAGGCCCTGACCACCAACAACAAGATGGAGCTCACGGCTGTGATCCGTGCGATCGAGGACACCTCGGTGATGGGCGTGTCGGAGATGAGCATCTCCACAGACAGCCAGTATGTGAAGAACGGAATCACCACGTGGATTTTCAACTGGAAGAAAAACGGCTGGAAGACATCCTCAAAGGATCCCGTGAAGAACAGGGAGCTGTGGGAACAGCTTGATAAGCTCAATGCTGCCAACAAGATACGCTGGATCTGGGTCAAGGGCCATGCAGGAATCAAATACAACGAGATGTGCGATTCCCTGGTGCGAAAGGAGATGGAGAAATTCCAGAAATGAAGGATCAGCAGGAAAAAGTCAGTCTCTGGGAACTGTTCTTCACGTTTGCCAAAGTGGGTGTCATGACGTTCGGCGGTGGCTACGCCATGCTGCCGATCCTTGAAAGGGAGGTCGTGACCAACCACAACTGGACCACATCCGAACAGATGCTGGACTACTATGCCATAGGGCAATGCACTCCGGGAGTCATTGCAGTCAATGTCTCCACATTCATCGGTTTCAAGAAGAGGGGACTTCTGGGTGCGATTGTTGCTACATGCGGTGTTATCTTCCCATCTCTTGTCATAATCACGGCTCTGGCATCGGTTCTGAAGATGTTCCAGGACAACGTCTATGTCAAAAAGGCTTTTGCCGGCATCCGCATCGCCGTCTGTGCTCTGATGATCTCCGCAGTCATAAACCTTGTCAGAAAAGCGGTTTCCAACGTGGCAACGGCTGTTGTCGCAGTCTCGGCGCTTCTCCTTCAGGTATTCCTCGGAGTGTCTCCTGTCATCATCGTAATATGCACCGTGGCATTCGGACTTCTGGTCTATTTTTCCTCTGTGAGGCGCAAAGAGGGGGTCAAAAAGTGATCTTCCTTCAGCTTTTCTGGGAGTTTTTCAAGACTGGTCTATTTGCAGTAGGCGGTGGAATGGCCACAGTGCCTTTCCTGTTTGACATCAGTTCAAGGACAGGATGGTTCACGGCATCGGAGCTTGCGAACATGATTGCGATTTCCGAATCCACTCCGGGTCCCATAGGGGTCAACATGGCCACTTATGTGGGGTTCGAGACCGCAGGTATCCTCGGAGGTCTTGTTGCCACATTCGGGCTTGTGCTTCCTTCCATCATCATAATTGTGATCATCTCATGCCTGCTGTCCAGGTTCTCCGAGAATCCCATTGTGAAGACGGTCTTCAAGTATCTGCGTCCTGCGGTCATAGGACTGCTGCTCTATGCTCTCTGGCAGCTCATTCCTCTTACGTTCCTTGATGCATCCAAGAAGATACTGGTGTTGCCTGTCGTTGCGTTTGCGGCTCTGTTTTTCTGCTGTCAGAAGTGGAAGAAAGTACATCCGATCATCTGGATCGGAGTAGGGGCTGTTTTCGGAATCATTGCTCTGTAGAGGATTTTTCCCCGACAATCAGTTTGTAGACGTTCTGCCAGGAATTCGGTTGCAATGTATAGAGATAGCCTATGGTCTTCTCGTCCCTGTAACCCTGGTCCCACATTATCAGAGCCTGCTCGTAGGCTATCTGCTTCTGGCCGTCCTCGATAAGATAATCGATGTATAGCATCCTTGTGTCCCGGTCATATGGGTTCAGTTCAAGAACGTGCTGGTATGCGATGTATGAATCGGAAGTGGCACCTGCAAGACGAAGATAGTGCGCCTGAGCAGTCTTCAGCTTGATGATGTGCGGGAACTGCTCGAAGCTTTCGCCGCAGATCTGAGCCGCCTCCATGTTCCTGCCGAGGTTCGACAGTACAATGGCCTTGTTGTAATAGAGCCTGTAGTCGTTGGCCTGTTCCAGAGCCCTGTCGTAAACGTCCAGGGCGTCTTCATATCTGGAAAGCTTTATGTATGAGCCTGCAAGGTCGATTGCGGATCTGACAATCTGGTCATGATCCGTACCTGCCGTGGTACGGCAGGCACAGAGGCACAGACAAAGTGCCAGGATCAGGAGGATTGAAAGGATCTTTGAATCAGCCAAGGACAGTCTCTTCAATTTTCTTGACCTGAGCCCTGTAGAGGTTTGTGATGGTTGCACCGTAGTCTGCAATCAGCTGGATCATGTTTCTCGGGTTGCCCGGAAGGTCCATGCCGTTGAGTCTGTCACCTGCATCTCCAAGTCCCGGAAGGATATAAGCGGCATCGTTGAGAACCGGATCCATCCAGAGCGTAAAGACCTCGCACTCGGGGATTGCCCTGACGATCCTCAATGAACCCTTGAGGGCGGAGATGACGTTGATGAACTTGATGCTCTTGGGCTTGACACCGTTTTCCTTGAGGTAGTTCACGATAGTGATCAGCGATCCGCCTGTTGCGTTCATGGGATCGGCGAAGACCAGGTCCTTTCCGTCCAGTTCCTTGAAATCGAAGAACGACTTGTCCAGGTCAAGGACATAGGCCATGTTGTTCTCTTTCTTGGTCTCGTCTCTCTTGATCTTGAAAAGTGCGAACGGAGTGATGCGTCCGTCCGAGCTGTAGTCCTGGATCTCCTTGCTGATGATCATGCTGGGGAGCAGGGCACCGCGGAGCATGACGCACATGACGGCATCCTTTGTCAGGCTGTCTACGTCAGGAATTCTGTGGACGGCATAGTTCCTGCAGGGATTGATGACAGGGGTCTTTGTGATGATGGACCTCTTGTTCTTGATTGCGTAGTCCGTGTAGATGTGTGTGAAAAGCAGCTCGTAGGCTCTCTGGATGTAGTACAGGAACTCTTCATGTCCTGTCTCGGGATCTCTCAGCTTGGCAACAAGGCGGCTGGCTGCGGCATGCTGCTCTTTCGGGGATTCGAAGCAGTAGACATGGATCCTCGGCTCCTCCTCGACAACTTTCTCAAGATAGGCTCCGATCTGTCCCTGAGCCTCGACGAGTTTTTCCTTTCCGCCTTTTTTGGATTCGATCTCCTTGCATGCTTCTATGCTTGTCTCGTAGAGCTTGTTCACATAGTCAATGCGCTCTTTGTCGATATCCTTGAGAAAACCGTCCAGATCTGCTGCGTGGATGGTAACCTTTCTTCCTTGAATGTCCATTTCCGACCTCCGAAATCAGTGTTTTCACCTTCGCAAGAATGATAATGCACGTGGATATTTTGCACAATACGGTTTTTTTATGTTAGAGTTTACGGAAAGGGGCAATCCCGCAGGAGGTATTTAAATGAAAATGGTATTTCTAGGCCCTCCAGGGGCAGGAAAGGGTACTATCGCCGCTCTGGCCAAGGACTATTTCAACATTCCGCACATCTCGACAGGTGACCTGTTCAGAAGCAACATCAAGAACGAGACCGAGCTCGGTCTGAAGGTCAAGTCGATTCTCGCATCCGGAGGTCTTGTTCCGGATTCAGTGACCATCGAGATGGTCAGAAACCGTATTGCGGAACCTGATTGCGAGAAAGGTTTCATCCTCGACGGCTTTCCCCGCACGATTCCCCAGGCCGATGCCCTTGCAGAGATGACCGGCCTCGATGCAGTCGTCAATTTCGACATCTCGAAGGAAGAGGTCGTCAAGAGACTGTCCGGAAGAAGGATGTGTCCTTCCACGGGAAGGATCTACCACATCGTTTTCAATCCTCCCAAGGTTGAGAACAAGGATGATGAAACAGGTGAGGATCTTATCCAGCGTCCCGATGACAAGGAAGAGGCCATTGTGAACCGCCTTGAGGTCTACACAGCCCAGACAGAGCCTCTCATCGAATATTACAGGGGCAAGGGTCTTCTTAAGGACATCGATGCTTCGGTCAAGCCCTCAGAGGTTTTCGAGCTGCTGAAAACCACTCTGGCCTGATTCACCAGTATACAATCCACTTGAAAGAGAAAAGTGAAGGCTCCCGGTCGGGAGCCTTCATTGTCGATTGATTCAGGAGAATCAATATGCAGCGTTGAGCCACTCGATTCCATCGATGACACCGACGAAGTACGGAGCACTCTGGAGCTCTGACTCGTGGAAGTATCCATCGTATGTTGCGTTGCCCTGGACAGCTGCGAAACCGTCATACATGGTCTCGTTTGTTCCTTCCTTGCCGCCGATTGTGAACTTGGAGAGATCGAAGACCTTGAGAGTTCCATCGTGGAATCCCTTGATGGCCTTGTCCATTGCTTCCTGTGTTCCGGGAGCTGCGATGGCTGTGTTGAGGTCAGTGACCTTGACATCGCCTTCAGCGTATGTTCCTGTCCAGTCTGAAGCATGGGTCTTTCCATCGATGTGATCCTTGATGAATGTGTAGAAGTATCTTGTCCAGTCGATTCTGGATGAGAGCAGTGAAGCGTTGGGAGCAACCTTTGTCATGTCTGTGTTGTAACCGACATGGTAGATGCCAGCCTTCTGTGCTGCGAGAGCAGGGGAGGTTGTATCGGAGTGCTGAGAGATGAGCTTACATCCTGCATCGATGAGAGCGTTGGCTGCTGCTTCCTCGAGAGTTGCATCGCCCCATGTTCCGACGAAGTAAACCTTCATTGTGACGCTCGGGCAGACGCTTCTTGCGCCAAGATAGAATCCTGACATTCCGGAGATGACCTCAGCGAATGAGAATGCGCCGACATAACCCATGACAGCCTCTTCCGGCTTGATCTTGCCTTCGTTGATCTCCTGCTGGAGCTTCATACCTGCTGCGATACCTGCGACATAGCGGGCCTCGTAGATGGCTGCGAATGCGTTGTATGTGTTGGGATTGTTGTCAACCTGGGATCCGCAGTTTGTCATTCCGACGAACTCTGTCTTCGGGTAGTCCTTGGCTGCCTCGAGCATGTAAGGCTCGAATCCATAGCTGTTGTTGAAGATGATTTCACATCCTTCCTCTGCAAGCTCGATGTTGTTGTCCTTGCAGATTGCAGACTCGGTTGTGTTCTTCTTGTAGAGGAGCTCGACATTGTAGCCCTCTGCCTTCAGCTTTGCGAGTGCAGCTTCCATTCCGTTGACGAAGTTCCAGGTATAGCCCTGGTCGGACTCATCGTTGATAACAACGAAACCGATCTTGGTTGCCTTGCTTGCTGTTGTGGCAGTCTCACTGCCGGACTGAGCGAAAACGGCAGTCATTGCAAGAAGAGCAATCAAAAGAACTACTGTAAGTTTTTTCATAAACACTCCTTTATGGGCCAAGCCCATCATTGCAGATATGGATTATAGGTTAGTCGGAATGACTAAAACTATTCTAACACAAAACACCCCAAACAAACAGTCGCTATCTGTCTTCTCTGAAATAATTCAGACCGAGAGATGCAGGTGGCTGCTTGTCCTTTATGTTCCTCATGCTCGTGATGACCAGGACGATTATTGTGACGACGTACGGGAGAATCTTGTACAGCTCGATAGGGAAGCCCTTCACGATGATTCTCAGGTACATGATCATCAATGCTCCGAACAGGACCGAGCTCCATGTGGCGTTCAGCGGTCTCCATGTGCAGAAGATGACAAGTGCTACCGCAAGCCATCCGGTTCCTGCAAGGGAAGCCTCGATCCAGACACAGCCGGCTGTGGTCATGGTGTAGACCATTCCGCCTATGGCCGAGATTCCGCCGCCGATCATCGTGGCGATGTACTTGTACTTGGTGATGTTGATACCTGCGGCATCGGCTGTCACCGGGGATTCTCCAACGGCCCTGAGGTAGAGACCTGTCTTGGTCTTTGTCAGGAACAGGTGGAGTAAAACGGCGCAGATGATTGCCAGGTAGAAGAACTCGGACTGGTCGAAGAGGATCTTTCCCACCACCGGAATCTTCTTGAGGAAGTCCGGCATGAAGTGCTTGTCGAATGCGAATTTCATTTTGTTGGAAAGAGTTACATATCCTCCGACCTGCATTCTTCTTAGCTCTCCGGCGAACTTTGCGACACCGGTTCCGAACGTGGTCATCGCAAGACCCGTGACGTTCTGGTTTGCACGGAGTGTTACGGTGATGAATGAGAAGAGCGCTCCGGCGATCGCGCCTACTGCAAACGATGCGAGGATGGCAAGGACAATGGCCACGAACGGGCTAGCGCTTTCTCCGACTGCCGTCTCGTATACGTTTGGTGCGATGAGACCGAAGATTCCTCCCATGTACATGATTCCCTCGACACCGAGGTTGAGGTTTCCGGACTTCTCGGTGAGGATCTCACCGATTGTTCCGAACATGAGTGCTGTGCCGTAAGCACCGGCGGCTGCAAACAGAAGTATGAATGAATTCAGGAAACTCATGCCTTCACCTCCTTCTTTCCTCTGAACACCATCTTGTAGTTGATGAAGAACTCACAACCGAGCATACAGAAGAGCAGTATTCCGGAAACGATGTCGGCAACTGATGCAGGGACATTGAGTTTTGTCTGCAGGGTTGCAGATCCCTTTCCTATGATTGCCAGGATGCTTGCGATTATGATCATTGCAAAGCAGTTCAGCTGGCTGAGCCAGGCGACGGTGATTGCTGTGAATCCCACACCTCCGGCGACATCGGCGTTCAGGGTTCCGTTTGCTCCGGAGACCAGCATCCAGCCGACACATCCGCAGATGGCACCTGAGAAGAGCATGGTTCTCATCATGACCCAACCGACGTTCATTCCGGCATAGCGTGCCGTGTTGATTGAGTCTCCGATGACGGCGACTTCATAGCCATGCTTTGTGTAATTCATGTAGATATGGACAATTACGACCATGACCAGGACGATTATCCATCCGCAGTAGATTCCGAATACGTTCGGAAGTCTGGCGTTGTCCTTGAACATCGGGATGATCTGTGTTCCGGGTCTTCCTTCCCAGGGTCCGCCTTGAAGCCACCTGACTATTCCGATCGCTATGTAGTTCATCATCAGCGTGAAGAGCGTCTCGTTTGTGTTGTATCTGGCCTTGAAGAATCCGGGAATGAATGCCCAGATAGCTCCGCCGATGATTCCGGCGAGCATCATCATCACCAGAAGCGGCAGGGCAGGGATGCTGTCCTGGAACCAGATCGCTATTGCGGATGCGAAGATGGCACCCATTGTGATCTGGCCTTCGGCTCCGATGTTCCAGAATCTCATCTTGAAACAGGGGGCGATAGCCAGAGCGGCACCCAGAAGGGGAACGGCTCTCTTGACCGTCTGCCTGATGTATCCGGGCTTGGAGAGTGCGCCGCTGATTATGATTCCATAGCTCTGGAACGGGTTTGCACCGGCCATGAGGATTGGAATCATTCCGAGGATGAATGCGAACAGTATGGATCCGATTCTGATAGCCCATACCTTCTTCGGGTCCATGACCCCGCGTTTGACAAGCCTGATCAGAGGAGTTTTTCCAGCTTCGCTCATTTTTCACCTCCTTCATGCCCGCCGACGGTGGTCATCAGAAGTCCGATTTCTTCCTTTGTCGTTTTCCTGGCATCCACGATGCCGCTGACCTTTCCTCCGCACAGGACAAGGATCCTGTCGCAGAGCTCCAGAAGAACGTCAAGCTCCTCTCCGACATACATGACGGCGGAACCTCTCATCTTCTGCTCCGTCAGGAGGTTGTAGATCGCATACGATGTGTTGATGTCCAGACCTCTGACGGCATATGCGGTCAGAAGCACGGGTGGGCTGGAGGCAATTTCTCTTCCTACCAGAACCTTCTGGATGTTTCCTCCGGACATACGCCTTACGGGGAACTCCGTGGAGGGAGTTACGACCTCAAGGTCCTGCCAGACCTTGTTCGCAAGTGATTCGGGCGACTTCTTGTTGAAGAAGATGCTCTTTCCGTTTCTCCAGGACCTGAGCATCATGTTGCTCGTCATACCCATGGAACCTACAAGTCCCATTCCAAGTCTGTCCTCGGGGACGAATCCCATTCCGACTCCGGCCTGGCGTATCTGCATGGGTGTCTTTCCGACAAGCTCGTTCGTGCTGCCGTCCTCGTTGACGAACATGATGGAGCCGTCCTTGATGGGGTAGAGTCCTGTTATGGACTCCAGAAGCTCCCTCTGTCCGGATCCGGCGATTCCCGCCACTCCGAGGATCTCACCTGCCTTTGCGGTGAATGTGACGTTGTCCAGTCTGTTGATTCCCTCGTTGTCCACGACGGTGAGGTTCTTGATGACAAGTTTGTCATGGATGTTGTCGTACACCGGTCTGTCTATGTTGAGCTTGACCGCGCGTCCGACCATCATGTCTGTCAGCGACTGTGCCGTGGCATCCTTTGTGTTGACCGTTCCGATGTATTTTCCCTTTCTGAGGATAGCGACTTTGTCGGAAACTGCAAGGACTTCGGCAAGTTTGTGGGTGATCAGGACTATGGCCTTGTTGTCCTTCTTCATGTTCCTCAGGACTGCGAAGAGCTTGTCCGTCTCCTGAGGAGTGAGGACTGCGGTGGGCTCGTCCAGAATGAGGATCTCCGCACCTCTGTACAGGACCTTGACGATCTCGATGGTCTGCTTCTGGGAGACTGACATGTCGTAGATCTTCTTCTTGGGGTCCACGTGGAAGCCGTACTTGTCGCATATCTCCTTGACCTTGTCGTTGACGGCACTGAGGTCCAGTTTCTGGTCTTCCATACCCAGAATGATGTTCTGGGCCGCTGTGAAGACATCGACCAGGTGGTAATGCTGGTGGATCATTCCGATTCCGAGAGCATAGGCGTCACGTGGGGACCTGATGGATACGGGATTGCCGTCCTTGAAGATCTCACCGCTGTCCGGCTGGTAGATGCCTGAGAGCATGTTCATCAGTGTTGTTTTTCCGCTTCCGTTTTCACCGAGCAGACAGAGAATCTCTCCCTTGTTGATCTGGAGGTTGATCTCGTCGTTGGCGACAATGGAACCGAAGGTCTTCCTGATGTTCTTCAGTTCAATCGCACAGTTTGTTTGCACTATACATTCCTCCGCCTTGCCTTGGCAGGGCATTCAAACGATATTTCGATTGTACCACAGCGAAAAAAGCGGTCGCAACCAAAAAGTTGAAAAAATGCAACAAACAGCAACAAAAGAAAAAGGAATCTGAACGGTCAGATTCCTATCTCCTGAATCAGGTTGCTGAATATCTCCTCGCGGGAAAGACGCCCGTCCACCCGTATCAGTCGGCATCCCTCGGGCAGAGCGGAGAAGATGCGCTCGTAGTTGTCGTGGACCTTTGTCTGATAGTCCAGTTTCTCGTAGATCTCCTTCTCGTTTCCGCGGGAATCGATCCTCCTGATGCAGTCCTTCACAGGAGTGTCGACATAGAGGACGAGCTCAGGATAGGGGAAGGCGCTGTTCAGCTTCTGCACTTCCTCGAAACTGAATCCGATGCTCTGGTATGCCAGGGAAGAGAAGAAATATCTGTCGGAGATGACTGTCTCGCCCTTTGCGAGGTGACTTTTTATTCCGTATTCGGGGTTGTTCAGGTGGTTGTCCCTGTCTGCGGCGAAAAGATATGCGGTGGTCGACTGGGGAACCTTGAACTGCCCGCTCAGGACCCGTCTTATGAGAAGTCCGGATTCGTAGATGGTGGGCTCTGCTGTGCGGAAGACGCTCATGCCTTTTTCAACCATGTAGTTTTCCAGATTCTTCAACTGTGTCGTAGTGCCGGCACCGTCCAGTCCTTCAAGGACCCAGAACTTCTTCAGAACATCAGCCATACCATCCTCCGCGGGAATGAAACCTTGCCTAAATATACCTGTTTTCCAATGTGTATTTCAATCTTTGATGTTACGCAAAGTGCCTCCAACTGTTATACTTCTTAGCAATGAAATTCAGAAGGACGGTCTCCTCAGTCGTAGTCTCGGTTTTGCTGGCCATGGCAGTGCTGCTTGCAGTGCTGTTTTTCCATGCGTCCGCTTACGGCCTTGACAGGGTGAGGGAGATGGTTTCCTCCATGATTCCGCAGGGTGACGCCGGTCTTGGCATCACCATGGACAGCGTGGACAGCACCCTCATGAAGGGGATCCGGATAAACGGAGTGCATGTGAGATGCGATGACGGCACCGAGGCTGTCAGCATAGGAAATGTCGATGTTTCCCTGAGCCTTCTGAGACTTGTCTTTGCCGCACTGGGAATTGGAAACGGACATGCGGATGTTCTGGTTTCCGATGTCTCCGTCCTGATAAACGATTCGACGGTCCAACGGATATCGGCCCTTGCATCCCCGTCGGAGGATTCCTCTTCCGGAAACGACGCGGAATTATCTGCTGATGATTCCAAAGGTTCATCGAATCCTCCGTTCGGGAAAATAGGAATCTCCGTTGTGGTGTCCGACCTGTCCGTCCGTGCGGATTACAGCGGAATCTTGGCAGAATCCTCGGGAATCAACGCCACGGCGTATCTGGACAGGGGACTTGTGCTCAAAAGCGCGGCTTTTAACATCCCCGGTATAAAAGCGTCTTTCTCAGGTTCCGATATGTTGACTGTCAACGACATCAGAGCTTCCATGGGTGAGGATCTGGTCGCATACCTCTCCTTTGCCGATGCTTCGTTCGGAGACATGGTGCGCATAGACTCAAGCTCCGCCATCGCCGCAATCAGGCAGGGTGTCGCCTCTGTAGCCCTCTATGTCAACGACGCCGGCTTCGACGGAGGAGACATGGATCTGAAGGCTTCAGTCAACGGCACCACCGTCAATGCAAGCTACGGTCTGGAGTCCGGAATCCTGTCATTCAACATCGATGTCCGTCAGACTTCCGGCTCATTGAAAGTTGCTGACCTGGATTTTTCTGTGGACAATCTTGTCCTGTCCGGTTCCTATGACGGGTCCGAAACTGTCAGCGGAAACATCTCCTCGATGGAGATCGGAGCCTCGGTTTCCGATTGTTCGGTCAGGTCACGCGGTCTTGCGGGCGAATTCTCTTTCAATCCGACCAATCTGAGCGCATTGGGACAGGTCACGATGGTCGGTTCCGGTATCAGGGGCCTTGAAGGTGCCGGCATCAGTTCTCTGGAACTGACTACACTCACTGTCGATTTCTCATATTCGGATTCCCTCATGGGAGCCAGAGTGCGTTCTGCTGTGAAGGGAAACATGGAAAGCCCGCTTGTCAGGGATTTCTCGTTCGACCTTGATGCGAACGCCCGCCTTGACGGGGATCTTGCAATCGAGTCGGCGGATGTCGCTCTTAACGACATAAGGATGGAGGCTCTGGACAGAAGCGCCAGTGTTTCCGTCGTCCTTCCCGGAGAAGGGCAGCTTCACGGTGAAATCCGCAGCTCCAACAACCTCAGTGCGTTCTTCGGTTACTCGGAAGGTCAGGTTTCCTTCAACATGTACCTTAGCAACCTGCTGCCTTACGGATACAAGGGCATCTATGAATCGGTTCTCAAACCGCTGGACGTTGTCACTGAAAAGACCGCTGTGAACGGAAACGTCGTGGTCAACGCCAGTCTTGACGGGCAGTTCTCCGATTTCATCGAGACTGTGCTGAAGGGAAAGCCGGGGAAAAGTCCGGAAGATATGGATGTCTTCAAGTTGATAAGATCCGGTCGTGTTTCCATCAATACGGCTGTCAGGGACCTTTCTGTGGGCAATACGCTCAGAAGCGGTGCCGTCTCGTTCGAATCGACACTGGACAGTGGACTTGCAACAATAGAGACTCTTGCCGTGACGACCGAAGGTCTGAGACTGTCATATGAAGGAACGCTTGAGATAGCCGAGCTGATTCCCGATGGGAAGCTGATTCTCCAGAACGCTTCCGACGGAAGCGAGCTCGCTCATATGGATTTCTCTCATGAGAAGGGGATGAGAAGCTACGATTTCTCGCTTGTTTCCCCACTTGTGGAGGATTCCAGCCTGACCGGTTCGGTGAACTGGCAGGATCTTGAAAGCATAGAAGCCGATGTAAAGATTAAGGCTCCTGTTCTCGGGCCCATGCCTGTGAACGTAAAGGCCAACGCTTCGGTGAATCCTGCACACATTTCGTTCGAGGGTGACCTGATCTCCCTCAGGGCGGCCCTCGATGATGCCATGATCGACCTGACCGGAGAGCTTCGCCATATGATGATTTATCCTTCCGATTCCTTGTCGGTGGAGATCGACGGCTCTCTCGGCGGTTTCTTCAACACGTCCTCTTCCGAATACGGGCTGACTCTGACTGATTTCTCCGCTCTCCTTTCCAACGGAATGGGAGTGGGATTCGACCTCGATCTGACGAATTCAAGCATCAAGGTGACCAATGCATCTCTGGACATCGATTCTGTGCACCACGATCTTTACGGGTCCATGGATTTCCGCTTCAAGGACATCCCGTCGCTTCTCAATCTCAGGACAAAGGGCCTGGAAGGAAAGATGGACTTCACATCGATATCCGGGCTTTCAAGACTCCATGCATCGGTTGTGGATGACCAGTTCTATCTGGACATGCGGTACAATGATAACACCCAAGACGGACTTGTGGCATCATTGTCTGCTTTGGGACAGCGTGACAGTGCGTTCTACGGCAAAGCCGATGTCAGCTGGGGCAAGAACAACAGATTCGACTTCAACATCATGTATGACGACCTTGTCGTGACCATCTACGACTCCAAAGGAAACCTTGGAAGCCTGCAGGTCAACGACATCAACTTCGTGGCTGATTTCACACAGATGATCCTGGACGGATCCGTGAAGGTGAAGAACGAGAATCTGTTCAAGACCGGGGATCTGGTCACGCAGGCAGCGACCTTCACCATCAATACTAAGGTGGAGTCCCTGTCCGACAGCATTATCCAAATCATCTCCGGTCAGGACTACAGTGTCGATTTCACAATGGGTATATCCGATGTCGTTCTGGCAGACGGCTATAAGGTCGATGATGCCAAGCTGAACATAAACCTGAGCAACGGAAACCTCAGCATGAGCGGAAACATGCTAAAGGGAGAGATAAACCTGGATTCCGGATATGTCGATGTCCGGATAGCCGACGATTTCCTTTTCGGATTCAAGGCGAAAGGATATGTTGGAAAAGAGCTGGACCTGATTGTGACGGACATTTCTTTCCCACTTCCGATACTGAACCAGTTCATAAACTCTCCCGATTTCGGATTCAAGGACGGTCACGTGAGCGGAGATGTCCTGATCACCGGAAAGCTTTCCAATCCGAGTTTCTACGGCATGGCATACTGCCAGTCCTACGAGATGACCCTGTTCTATCTGCCTGATCAGGTTGTTTCCGTGAAGAACGTGGTTGTCTCCATGAACAACCATGTGATGTCGGTCTCAAGGACCCCGATGTCGGGATACAGCGAGGCTGACGGCAGGTATTTCTACGGGGATGTCGCAGTGGACATGGTCATGCAACAGGGGGCTTTCGAGTCCTTCAACGTCCGATTGAACATAAACAAGAACACCCCGATCGATTTCTGGTACCCGAACGTCTCCGGTTTCGAGATGGACGTCCATGGAAACGTCACAGGCTATCTCGACTACATCGTCTATCCCAACAGGAGCAAGATGACCGCGGACATCCATGTCACCAACACCCAGGTCTCCCTCAGGCTTCAGGAAGAGGTTCCCCAGTGGTACTACCCCAAGGAGGGGTCCGTGCCTCAGCCGTTCGAGCTCGATGTGACCATGACAACCGGACAGAACATAGAGTTCTACTATCCGGAAAAGGACAATTCGTTCATAAACTTCACCGTAGCCGAGGACAACAAGGTCAGGCTGATCATCGATGAGAACAACGTGTTCAAGGTGGACGGCGGTTTTGCCCTGAAGACCGGTCAGGTCTACTACTTCCAGAACGACTTCATCATCAGAGAGGGTAGTGCGGACCTGACGGCCAGGAATCTCACAATGAATGAATCGGATTTCCCGCTGATCCTCAACCTCACCGCAGACATTACGGACTACGATTCCGACGGCAACAAGGTCGTCATCAGCCTGATCCTGCAGAATGCCACGCTGGACAACCTCAACCCGAGATTCTCCAGTACGCCGATGAAGACGGAGAACGAGATCCTGGCAATGTTGGGACAGAGCGTGCTCTCGTCCAGCTCCCTGGACCAGTCCCTGTCGCTGTCCTCGATAGCCTCACTTGCCGCCACTGCGACCGATGCCCTCACCAGGGTTGGAATCCTGGAGTCCAACAAGAGCTACTCGCTTTCAAGCATCGTGCGCAACTCCCTCGGTCTGGACATATTCTCGGCCAGGTCGAACATCATCCCGAACGTTCTGATCGACGCCCTGCCGGGAGAGATATCGAAGAAGGGTGAGGTGAGCATGCTTGCGAGGTATCTTGACGGAACCTCCATCTTCGCCGGAAAGTACCTGACCTCGGAGTGGTTCGTGAAGATCAGGCTCATGCTCAAGGCGGAGACCAGGAACAACACCGCTACTGATTTCGGCCACTTCCTTGCCAAGGACCTGATTCTTGACACGGAGGTCAGCCTTGACTGGGACACTCCGATGGGTACGGTGAGCATATTCACCAACCCCCACGAGTTGTCTGTTTTCGATATTTTGGATACAATCGGTTTCAGTGTAACCAAACAGATTCAGTTTTGATTAAGTCTTCAGGAGACATATGCGAATGAATAGAAAAACGATCATGACTTTGATCCTGGTGTTTGCGGTTCTTTTCTCCGCTTTCGCTGCAGATGAATGGTATTACGGCAAGGAGATTTCGGAGTTCTCTTATTCCGGAATCCAGAACGTTTCAGAGTCAGAAATCAACAACGTACTTTATGCTTACAGATACAAACCTTTTACCGACAGCCTGTTCCAGGAGATGATGGACCAGCTTTACAAGGTCGAGGGAATAGATTTCTTCACGGCGGATGCCGAGAAGAACGAAGAGGGCAACCTCAGGATTGTGTTCGAGTTCTACGAGATTCCCAGAATCAGCGCCGTGCGTTTCGAAGGAAACAGCAAGGTGAAGGCCAGGGACCTTCGTGAGGCAGTCACCGAGGTTGCGGCAGGAAAGTTCCTGGACCCCGGAAAAAGGGCGTCCTTCGAGGCTGCCAAGGCCCAGATCTCTTCTCTTTATTATACTAAGGGCTTCCTGAACGTCCCCATCGAGTACGAGACAATCAAAAACGATGAGGCCAACACCTATGAGGTCATTTTCAAGATCTCCGAAGGTGACCAGACCAGGATAATCAGGATCGACTTCGTCGGAAACGACCATTTCGACGCCTCGACCCTGCGAAAGCAGATGACAACCAAGGTCAAGTCCCTGTTCAACTCGGGCTATCTCAACATCGAGAATCTCAAATCCGATATCAACCTGATAGTGACCTATTATCAGACAAACGGCTATATCGATGTCATCGTTTCCGATCCTATCATCGAGTACGTCGAGTCCTCAAGCGAGAAGTACAAAGAGGCCGTTGTAACATACAACATCGTCGAAGGAAAGCAGTGGTTCTACGGTGGTCTGGAGGTTTACGGAAACACCATCTTCACAGATGAGCAGATCAAGAAGGTCCAGAGACTGAAGGTCGGATCCGTCCTCAACATCGCCCAGGTCCAGAACGAATACAGCTCGATCGCCGACTTGTACTACGATGACGGATACATCGCAAACCAGATGAACATGCGTGACGAGCGCGACGACACGAACATGACCGTCAAGTTCTATCTGGACATTGTCGAAGGTCCTCAGGCAACCGTCGAGGAAATCCTCATTTCAGGTCTCGACAAGACCAAGGACTATGTCATGAGAAGAGAGCTGGAGATCCATCCGGGCGACATCTTCTCCAAGGCAAAGCTCATCACAAGTGCCCAGAACCTCTACAACACCGGACTTCTGGAGAACCTCGACTATGAGCTGATGTACGGTCAGGCCGAGAATTCGGTCATCCTTGATTTCAAGCTCAAGGAAGGAAGCACAAAGGACATCCAGTTCGGCGCCACATTCGGTGGAACCCTCAACTCGTTCCCTGTTTCCGCATTCGTGCAGTGGGCAGACCACAACCTCGGCGGACGAGGGCAGGAGCTCGGGCTCGGCCTGACCCTGTCACCAGACACCCAGTCGGTCAACGTCTCCTTCGGAGACAAATGGTTCAAGGACTACAGATGGTCCAACTCGTTCAGCTTCGGATTCTCGCATTCCGCTTATTCCAACGAGCTCCAGAAGGGCATCGGTGCCCCGAAGTACTACGACGGAAGAAACAGCGATGTGACTTGGCCCCTTGGATTCGATAGCCCGGCACAGTGGAAGAACGCCAACAACGAGTATCCTTCAAGCAGGTACCTGATGAAGTACGACCTTCTGACGTTCTCCCTTGGCTACAACACAGGCTATACGTTCATCTATGATGTTGGCCGTCTCTCACTGTTCGGCGGAGTCAACGTCAGCCTCAACAGGGCATTCTACGACGACAAGTACACTCCGTTCGAGAAGCTGATCTACCAGTACAGCCTCAGATGGCAGTTCTCCAACAAGCTGAACATCGGTATCCAGTGGGATGGTAGAGACTATGTCACCAACACCACAAAGGGTTATGTCCTGAGCGCATCTGCAACATACGCCGGAGGAATTCTGCAGGGTCTTTCCAACTACATCAAGACCACCGCAAGCGCAGCCGGCTACGTCAAACTCTTCTCCTTCAAAACAAAGGAAGAGAAGACAAAGAACATAATGCTCTGCGCCTCGACCTCTGTGAACTTCATGCTGCCGCAGTTCTACAACTACAACAACATCTACGGAGACGACCCGTCCAAGGGTCTCGGTTTCTGGGATCCGAAACTCGGTGCCACAAAGTATGAGATGCTCTACATCGACGGAATGACCATCGGACGCGGATTCAGCTCCGTCACCGACCAGTCCTTCCTCTGGGACAACATGCTCGAGGTCAGCTACCAGATTGTCGACAACATCCTGCAGGCCGAGCTCTTTGTCAGTGCAACAGGTGTCAACTACGAACTTGAGCACATCAAGAGCGGTATCAACTGGTACTTCGCTGCCGGCGGCGGAATAAAGCTGAAGATCTCCGGCTTCCCGCTCGGACTCTATCTTGTCAAGAACGCTTCCTACAAGTTCCCGAGCGTCACAAGCGTGGAGGGCGAGAGGACGTTCCAGTGGCATGGTGGAAACTACTTCCATGGGGATTCGCCGACAAGCGGACTCAATCTGGTCCTTGCTATCTCAACAAGCCTGATTTGAGGAAGGTGCTTCGGGGCAATTCCTTCGTCGCATCGCACAGGCCGTGCAGATAAGGACTTGCACCCGAATCGTATGATAATGAATGAACAATAAGGTATTGGAATGGCTGAGACACCATTGATGAAACAATACAGGCAGATGAAAAAAGAGCACTCTGACATGGTGCTCTTTTTCCGTGTCGGGGACTTCTATGAGATGTTCGACGACGATGCCCGGGAGGTTTCGGCCCTTCTCAACCTCACACTTACCCACAGAGGGGATGACCCGATGTGCGGCATTCCCTTCCATGCAGCCAAGAACTACATCAAAAGGCTGCTGGACAGTGGAAAGAAGATAGCCATCTGCGAGCAGATGGAGCTTTCCGACAATGCAAAGAGCCTTGCTAGACGTGAGGTAGTGAGGATTGTCACTCCCGCTACGGTCGTGGACGAAGACTTCCTGGACGACCGCAGTTTCAACTACATCGCCTGTTTCTTCCATCACTCGCTTGCTTTCTGCGATGTCTCCACCGGAGATTTCCATCTCAGAACCCTTGAGGGAACAAACAGAGCACAGGCTGTCAGGACCGCTTTGGAGCAGATTGTCCCAAAGGAGATCATCGTCTGCGAGGACGAGTATTTCCTGGACTTTGACTTCAAGGCTGTGATCGACACCTATCCTGCAATGGTCACAAAGGTGGCTCCATGGTATTTCTCCCAGAAAGGCTGCTACAAGCTGCTTTGCGAGCAGGCCAAGGTCGCAAGCCTTGCCGCCTACGGAATCAAGGAGAACGACAAGCTTGTCTGTCCGGCAGGAGCCCTTATCCGTTACATCCGCGAGACTTCAAAGAGCTCGGTCAGCCATCTGACCAACTATGTCGTGGACAACGAGGACTCGTTCGTCGGGATGGACGAGAGCACGAGGAAGAACCTCGAGCTGTTCACCAACATGTTCGACGGATCGTCGAGATACTCGCTTTTCGAGACGGTGAACAGGACCAGAACGGGTGGGGGAAGCCGTCTTCTCAAAAGCTGGATAGCATTCCCCTTGAGGGATATTTCCAAGATTCTGTTCCGCCAGGACTGGGTGACTTTCTTCAGATCCGATCCGGATGAGCTTTCCCGCGTTAGGGAAGCCCTTTCCGGTGCCATGGACCTGAACAGACTGGTCACCAGAGTCCTCCTGAAACGGGCGGTTCCACATGATCTGATCGGAATCAGAAACACGATCGGAAGCTTCTTCAACCTGATTTCGACGAATCCCGAGCGTTATTTCTCCCTTCTCGAAAAATCGATGGACCAGAACGCGCTGTCCTCATGTGCCGAACTGATGAAACGTATCGACAGCGCAATCAATGACCAGTGCCTGGGTCAGTTCCAGGAAGGACAGGTGATTCTGCCCGGATACGATGAGAAGTTGGACAACATGAGGGCCCTGAGGGACCACAGCGACACCATTCTCAAGCAGTATCTTGACGAGGTCAAAGCCCAGACGGGAATGACTATCATCAAGCTGGGATACAACCGCATATTCGGATACTATCTGGAGGTCCCGAAAGGACAGGTCTCAAAGGTTCCCGATTTCTTCTACCGCAAGCAGACCCTCGTAAACGGTGAAAGGTTCACAACCGACCAGCTAATGCAGTACGAGAAGGACATCCTTCAAGCGAACGCACAGGCAGAGGAACGCGAGAGATGGCTGTACGACCGCATCCAGGCGGATGTGATCGATCTTGATGCCTATCTCAACTCGATCGGACATTTTCTGAACAACATAGACGCCTATCAGAGCCTTGCCACCTTCGCCGTGGACTCCGGATGCTGCAGACCGCAGATGACGGAGGACGATGTCCTTGAGATCAGGGACGGAAGGCATCCTGTGGTGGAGCGTCAGCTCGGCCCGGGCAAGTTCGTAGCCAACAGCCTTGACATGTCAAGCCGCTTCTGCCTAATAACAGGTCCCAACATGGCCGGAAAATCCACCTTCCTCAGACAGAATGCCCTGATAATACTTCTTGCCCACATAGGTAGTTATGTCCCTGCTTCAGAGGCGACAATCGGTATTGTGGACCGCATCTTCTGCCGTGTAGGAGCTTCTGACAACCTTGCGCGCGGAGAGTCCACATTCCTTGTGGAGATGCAGGAGGCCGCCTACATCATCAGAAACTGCACCAGAAGGTCTTTTGTTATTGTGGATGAGATCGGCCGCGGAACAAGCACCCAGGACGGAATGTCCATAGCCTATGCGATCATGCGCAACCTGATGGAAAAGGGTGCCAAGACCCTGTTCGCCACCCACTACCACGAGCTCACCATGCTTGATACGACCGGAATCAGGCTCCTTACACTTGATGTCAAGGAAGACAACGGAAGCGTCACTTTCCTCCGAAAGGTCAAGGACGGGGTCGCCAATTCGAGCTATGGAATCCATGTTGCCAGAATGGCAGGAGTCCCCGCATCCGTGATCCGTGATGCGAAGAACTTCCAGAACAGGCATTTTGCGGACTATTCCATGCAGCAGGGAAGTCTTTTCACTTCCGATTCCGGTTCCGATGAACCCGAGTTCAGGCCGTCCGGAAAGGAGGAGGCGCTCTGCAGCTATCTCGAGTCCCTGAATCCGGATGAGTGCACTCCGATGCAGGCTCTTGTCCACCTTTCAAAGCTCAAGGAAATGGCTCAGAATCTCTGATGCGTGATATCATTGGGATGTGAAGCATTTATCCGGCTGTCCCATCTGCAACGCCCCGATAGAAAAATCCGATGTCATCTGCCCCGAATGCAGGGCTGTTCTGGACAACGAGTGTTTCGATGCCCATATGGCGCGCTGTCCCATGTGCCTGTATCCAAAGGTTTCCGGAGACTATATCTGCGACCAGTGCCTCGGTGGAATCTACAACAGGGTATTTCCGGTTTCCAGCTATGACGGACCGCTGTCGTATACTGTTATCTACAACCTCAAGTTCCATGGACATAAGGAGTTGGCTCCTGTGGTGGCCATGTATCTGAAACGTGCTCTGGATGTTCTGGATCCTGATGATGAGGCGCTTCTTGTCCCTGTCCCTTGCAGTGCGGACAGAATGAAGCTGCTGGGATGGAACCCGATGGTGGAGGTATGCAAGGTTTTGGACAGGCCTTACGCGGAGCTGATAATCAATTCGGGAATCAGGACTGTCCAGCAGAAGAGACTGAACAGGGCACAGAGGCTTGGTTCTGCGGCAGGCCGTTTTGCAATCAACCCTCCTTACAAGGACAGGCTCGATGAATTCAGGGACAGGAGAATAATTGTGGTGGATGACATCGTCACAACCATGAGCACTATGAACAGCGCCGTAGCTTTGCTCAGATCCAATTCGTTTTCCGATGTCAGCGGCGCCTCCTGGCTCTGCGAGCTGTAGATTGCATCTTACAGGCCGTCTGATTGTGAATGATTGTTAATGATTGTGCCGGAAAGAGGCAAAAGCATTGACATATTTTGTTGCGATGGATATAGTTCAAATAGATTTTTAATACGGTTTTTGAGGGATCGAAAATTTCGGTCCCTTTTTTATGGGCTTTTATGTTGAAAAATGAGATTACAACAGATCCTTTGTATCTGGATCTGAAGGATATCGTGGCGGATCTGGGAATGGTCCTGTGCTATGTGAAGAAGAGCATGCAGGGTTCCACTGTACAGATTTTCGTAGACATCATGAAGCCGGAGGGAGAGACGGGAATTGACGACTGCGCCAAGGTCCACAACACGATCCTTCCCAGGCTTTCGATGAAATACGGCCGCGATGACCTGTATCTGGAGGTCTCCACACCCGGACTTCAGAGGAACTTCAGGGATATTTACGAGTTCACTCTGTTCAAGGGAAAGAGATGCCGCGTATACAGCCTCGGGCACAGCTCGTGGATAAGCGGGATCATCGCGGAGACAGATGGAGATGGCGTGACCCTTTCCGACTTTGAGGTGGAGGACACCAAGGAGAAGGGCACTGACATTCGAATTGGATTCGGAGACATCCAAAAGGCAAAGCTTGAATACAAATGGGAGGATATGAAAAATGTCCGAGTTAAGTGAAGCCATCAGAGCGATGGTAGAGGAGAAGGGTATTTCACAGGAACTGGTGCTTGACACCATCAAGCAGACCCTTCTTGCAACATATAGAAGAAAGTTCGGAACAGATGAGAACGCTGTCGTCACATTCGCTGATGACCTTTCATCCGTTGAGCTTGCATCCAGAAAGACCGTCGTCGATGAGGACAACTACTACGACGAAGTCACCGAGATTCCCCTTGACGAGGCACAGGAGCTGAGCGAGGAGGCTGAGATCGGTGACGAGCTTCTGATCCCCATCGATCCGAAGAGCTTCGACAGGATCAGCGTCCAGACCGGAAAGCAGCGCGCACAGTCCGCAATCAGGGAGATCCAGAAGGACGAGCTTCTGCAGGAGTTCAAGGGCAAGGTCGGAGAGATCATCAACGGCTATGTCCAGGGCGACAAGGACGGAGACCTCATCATCGACCTCGGAAAGACCCAGGGTTATCTTCCCAGAAAGAACCAGAGCCCCAAGGAGTTCTACACAAAGGGCGACAAGATCCGCTGCTATGTCGAGTCCGTCAAGCCGGATGAGAGATCCGACAAGAACATCCGCGTCATCCTCAGCAGAATCCATGAGGAGTTCGTCCGCAAGCTGTTCGAGATCTATGTTCCCGAAATCGTTGCCAAGGATCCTTCCGTAGAGATCATGAAGATCGTCCGCGAGGCCGGTTACAGGACAAAGGTTGCTGTCGCCGCCAGAAAGGTGGATGCAGATGCTGTCGGAACCTGTGTCGGACTCAAGGGAAACAGAATCCAGGCCATCATGAAGGAACTGGACGACGAGAGAATCGATGTCATCAAGTGGGATCCGAATCCTCTTGAGTATATTGCAAACGCACTTTCTCCGGCCAAGGTCATGCAGGTCTACGTGATCGATCAGGCCAAGAAAGAGGCAGTAGCCATCGTCGACGAGTCACAGCTCTCGCTTGCAATCGGCAAGCAGGGTCTGAACGTCAGACTGGTCAACAGGCTCTGCGACTGGCTTGTCAACGTCAAGACCCAGGAGCAGTTCGCCGAGATGGATATCTCCAGGGAGGCAAGGGCTGTCGCTGACTCCGTCTTCATGGATGATTCCGAGCTTCAGGCACCCGAGGCTGTCGAGGTCGGTGAGGATGAGATGGCTCTCACAGATCTTCCGATCGATCCGGCTCTCATCCAGAAGCTCAACTTCTACGATGTCTACTCCGTCGAGGAGTTCATCAATCTCACCGATGAGGATTTCGCCAACATGCCTAACCTCACCGCTGACGAGATCGCAAAGGTCAACGAAATCATCAAGGAGAACGTTGACATCATCGAGGACGAGGCCGAGGCAGAGGGCGAGGGAGAGTCCTTCGCATGCCCGAAGTGCGGCTATCCTCTTACAGTTGGTATGACCGAGTGTCCGAACTGCCATGTCGGAATCAGCTTCGAGGAAGTTGAAGAAGAGAACGAGGAGTGATAATCATTGATGCCAGAAGAGAATAAACCAAAGGCTACACTGATCAAGCAAAGCAGAAACATAGAGCAGTCCACCCCCGTGCAGGCAAAGCCTGAGGTCGCTGTCGAGAAAAAGAAGATAGTGATCATCAAGAAGAAGCCTGTTGTGGTCGTCAAGGCTCAGCCTGCAGAGGAGCCCAAGGTGGAGCAGAAGGCTCCCGAGGCCGCTCCTGTTGTCCAGGCGGAACCCAAGGCTGAGGTCAGGGAGAGCGCTCCCGTCAAGCCTGCTGTCCAGACTCCGGCTCCGGCCGCTCCATCGCAACCGGCCTACAGACGTCCCGTCATCGGAGGAGCCCCTGTTGTGCAGAAGAAGGTCGTCAAGAAGACGAACATTCCCCAGAGCACGATCAACATGGGTCCGGTCATCATCTCAGGTGACAATCTTCCACCCATCAATTCCGGTTCCGATTCAAGACCGGCGGGTACTTCAAGACCGGTCGGTTCCGTCGGCGGCGTGACATACGGCAGGGACGGACAGAGGATCCAGAACAACAACTACAACCGCGGAGGCCAGGGCGGCTATCAGCGCCAGGGCGGATTCGGGTCGTCCTTCGGATCAAACGGCAAGCTTCAGGGATACACACCCAGGTCGGCCCAGCAGGGCAACAGACAGGGCGGTTTCCAGCGCCAGGGCGGATTCAACAAGGACGGACAGGGAAGACCTGGTTTCGGACAGAAGCCCGGTTTCGGTCCCAAGGGACCGGCCAAGAAGGGCGGTTTCGGAGCTCCTTCAGAGGCACTTCCCATCGACAGCAAGAACCGCAGGGTCTACAACAAGGGCAAGGACAAGGATCGCCGTGACGAAAGGACCGACGAGGAGTTGGAGCTCAAGTCATATGGAAAGAAGCAGAAGAATGCCGATTCCCTTGCCGCAGTTCCCAAATCAATCGATATCCTTGCATCGATCACAGTCAGCGATCTTGCCAGGAAGATGAACATCAAGGCTTCCGAGATCATCTCCAAGCTGTTCAGCATGGGAATGATGGTAAGCATCAACGAGAGCATCGACAGCGATACCGCTACGATCATCGCAGAGGAGTACGGATGCTCGGTCCACCTTGTGAACCTCTACGACGAGACAGTCATTGCCCGTGAGGAGGACACCGAGGAGGATCTTGTTCCCAGAGCTCCGATCGTCACGGTCATGGGTCACGTCGACCATGGTAAGACAAAGCTTCTTGATGCCATCAGATCTGCGAACGTCGTCGCCGGCGAGTTCGGCGGAATCACGCAGCACATCGGTGCATACAAGGTCAATCTCCCGGGACGCGGAGATGTCGTGTTCCTTGATACTCCGGGTCATGCCGCATTCACCATGATGCGTGCCCGCGGAGCCAAGCTCACCGACATCGTCGTTCTGGTTGTTGCAGCCAACGACGGAGTCATGCCCCAGACACTTGAGGCAATCGACCACGCCAAGGCCGCCAACGTCCCCATCATCGTTGCAATCAACAAGATCGACCTTCCGGACGCAAAGCCTGACAGAGTCATGCAACAGCTTTCTGACAAAGGACTTGTTCCCGAGGCATGGGGCGGACAGACACTGTACTGCCAGATCTCGGCTCTGAAGAAGATCGGTATCGAGGAGCTTCTGGACACCATCCTGCTCCAGGCGGAGATGATGGACCTCAAGGCCAATCCGAACTGTAGGGCAGAGGGTAAGGTCCTTGAAGCCAGAATCGACCAGGGCCGCGGTATCGTGGCATCAGTTGTCATCGAGCGCGGAACCCTCAAGCAGGGCGACTACTATGTTTCCGGAATCTATCCGGGACGTGTCAGAGCCATGTTCGACGACAAGGGTCAGAAGATCGCTTCAGCCGGTCCTTCGACACCTGTCGAGGTCATAGGTCTTTCAGACGTTCCTTCCGCCGGAGACCCGTTCCAGGTCTGCGAGAACGAGAAGCAGGCAAGGCAGATCGGTACCAAGAGGCAGGAGCTTGAGAGGCTCAACCAGGCCAGCAAGTTCAAGAAGGTCACACTCGAGACCCTCAACGCCGCCATCCAGGAAGGCGAGGTCAAGGAACTCAACATCATCATCAAGGGTGATGTCCAGGGTTCTGTCGAGGCTCTCCAGCTTGCTCTTGAGAAGCTCTCCACAGCCGAGATCCGCGTCAGGGTCATCCGTGCCGCAGCCGGTGCAATCATCGAGGACGATATCAACCTGGCATCCGCTTCGGAGAACCCGGCTCTTGTCATCGGATTCAACGTCAGGCCTACACCGAAGGCACAGGCCAGAGCCGATGCTGAGAAAATCGAGATCCGCAAGTACAACATCATCTACAACGTCGTGGACGATGTCAGGGCCGCCATGGAAGGAATGCTCAGTCCGGAAAGGACGGAGGTCGATGTCGGTACAGCCGAGGTCAGACAGGTGTTCAAGGTTCCCAAAGTCGGTCTTGTCGCCGGATGCTACGTCACAAGCGGAAGCGTCAAGCGCAACAACTTCTGCCGCGTGATCCGCGAGAACATCCAGATCAACCACGACCTTGTGAAGATCACATCGCTGAAGAGATTCAAGGACGATGTGCGTGAGGTTGCAATGGGCTTCGAGTGCGGAATCGGAATCGCCGATTTCCAGGACCTCCAGGTCGGAGACACCTTCGAGTTCGTAGAGATCCAGGAGAAGGCCAGAAAGCTCGAGGACCTTGGGGAGTACATCTGATATGACTGACTACATCCAGAGCAGAAACGAGGCAAGGATAGTCGAGGTGGTCAACACCCTCATCGTCAACGGTGAGATAAAGAACCCCAAGCTCAGCAGATTCGCAAGCATAGGCGGAATCTCCCTTTCAAGGGACAACGCCTATGCGACGCTGTATGTCACCTGTCTTGTGGATGAGCAGCTTCAGAACTCGGTCAAGGCCCTTCAGAGCGCCGCCGGATTCATCCAGGCACGCCTTGCCAAGGTTCTGAAGACGAAGAACACTCCGAAACTGAGTTTCGTTGCGGATACCACTGAACGCGATGCTGCAAAAATGGAAGCTCTTCTCGAGAGCCTGCGGACCGAATGACATGGGAAAGAACGCAGTGATCCTGGTGGACAAGGGTGAGGGGATAACCTCATTCGACTGTCTCGGAAGGATAAAGCGCAACATCAACAGAAAGACTGGCCATTGCGGGACTTTGGACAAGTTCGCGCATGGCCTGATGATCGTCCTCTGCGGCTCGTTCACCCATCTTGTGCCTGTCTTCATGGACATGGACAAGACCTATGAGGCTGAGATCGAGTTCGGAAAGATGACGGTCACACTGGATCCCGAAGGGGAGACGGTGGAGACAGGACCGGTCCCGGATGAACAGACCGTCAGAAAGGCGGTTGAATCGTTCGTGGGACCACAGGTCCAGATTCCCCCCGCATACAGCGCTATCCACATAAACGGAAAGCGCAGTTATCAGATGGCAAGAAACGGGGAGACCGGCCTTGAACTTCAGGGCCGTGATATCAACATCTACAGTGCCGAATTCATATCATGGGACGCACCTGTTCTGAAGGTGCGCCTCAATGTCTCCAAAGGCACGTACATCAGATCATATGCAAGGGACATAGGACACGCATGCGGAAGCTGCGCCTATGTCAGAAAGCTCTACAGGACCCAGATAGGGCCTTTCTCCGTCTCAGAGGCCATAGGCTACGATGACGAGCAGGCCATGAAGGGCATAGGTGACGGCGAGGATCTGATCAAAAGGATTTCCGGATGCTGTGAGCTTGAGATCTCCGAAGAGGAGGCCTTCAAGGCATCCAACGGCTATGTCAGGAATTCCGTGAGGGCCAGGATCCCACAGGGCTCCAGATTCGCCATTCTCAAACAGCAGGGGCGTACGGTATGCATCTACAGCGTTGCCGACGGGCACATCCTGTGCCAGGTGAGAGATGGAGAGTAGGCCTTTCTGCGACATTATCTTCAGAAACATCCCTTGTGCGGTCACCATCGGAGTCTTCGACGGCCTTCATCCGGGCCATCAGATGATAGTGGACCGGACCGTCTCAACGGCCCGTGAACTGGGTGTGAAGAGCGTTGTCATGACGTTTTCCGTGAATCCCAAGATGGCCGCAGGTTCCAAAGGCAGCGTGGATGCGCTTCAGAGCGATTCCGAGCTGAAGGAAATGTTGGCAATAAGAGGAGTTGATTATCATTGTGTAATTGACTTTTCTGATGATATGAGTAAACTGTCGGGTGAGGAGTTCATTGCCTTGCTTTGTACGTCGTACGATGTCAGGGCGATGGTTGTTGGAGACAGCTTCCGTGCGGGGAATCCTTCACACAGTGTAGGTCCTGCAGATATCCAGAAGCTGCTTCTCGGATATACTTCATCTGCATTTCTCAGGGTGATTCCATCCGTAGTCCTTGACGGCGAGGTTGTGAGCAGCTCTTTGATACGCAGATGTCTCCTAACAGGTGATCTTGCCAAAGCGGCGAGGTTGCTTGGCAGAGCGTACAGTCTTGACCTCAGAGGCAAGCCGTTTACGGAAGAATCTGAAGGGACGAGTCACAAACGCCTGTTTCTTGTCCGCACTCTTGGACTTCTTCTTCCAAAAGAGGGGAGGTACATGGTGGAAGCGACAGAAGACGGAAGAAGCTGCAAGGCGTCTGCCGTCGTTTCAGGGAGCTGCCTGGCCCTGGAACTGCCTGTGCGGATCAATCCAGACAGGATTACATTCCTAGGAGAGTAACATATGGTTACCAAGGAAACAAAGCAGGAGCTTATCGCTAAGTTCGGTGGTGATGAGAAGAACACAGGTTCTACAGAAGTTCAGATTGCACTTCTTACAGCAAGAATCAACGATCTTCAGAGACATTTCAAGGAGAATCCGAAGGATCACGCATCCAACAGAGGTCTTCTTAAGATGGTCGGTCAGAGAAGGAGACTTCTCAAGTACCTCAGGAACACCGATATCGAGAAGTATCGTGCTCTGATTGCTGAGCTCGGTCTCAGAAAGTAATCTAAGGACGATTGGGGGCTCCGGGAAACCGGAGCCTTTACTGCGTCTTGACGAAAAAGCGCAAGTTTTGGACCACAATGGTTTCAGCGGCATGGAACTTGTTGTGGCAAAATGAGATAAGAACACAAAAAGAAAAGAAAGAAAAAGAAGAATAAGGAAAGAGAATGTCAGAAGTAAAGAAAGTTTCAGTTCAGCTTGGTGACGATTGTCTCGTGTTCGAGACCGGAAAGATCGCCAAGCAGGCAAACGGAGCCGTCTATGCACACTATGCGGGCTCTGCAGTCATTGCCACAGTTTGTTGCGGGGATGCCCCGTCACAGCCGCTTGATTATGTACCGGTTTCTGTCGAGTACAACGAGAAGTACTATGCCGCCGGAAAGATTCCCGGAGGTTTCCTGAAGAGGGAAGCCAAGCCCAAGGACAAGGAGATCCTTGTCAGCCGCCTTATCGACCGTCCCATGAGACCGCTTTTCGAGAAGGCCTTCAGCCGTGAGATCCAGATTGTTCCGACCGTCATCTCGACAGACCAGATCAACACCCCGGATATCATCGCCATCAACGCAGCTAGTGCTGCAGTCACAATTTCAGACATCCCGTTCAACGGACCGATCGCAGGTGTCAGAGTTGCACTTGTCGACGGAGAATATGTCATCAATCCGACCTTCAAGCAGATCGAGGAGTCCGACCTGGACATCGTCGTCGCCGGAACCCGCGAGGGAATCACAATGGTCGAGGGTGGAGCCCACGAGGTTTCGGAGCAGAACATGCTCGACGCCATCGCAGCCGCCCAGCCGGTCATCACAAAGCTCTGCGACGCACAGCTCGAGCTGAAGAAGATCGCCGGAAAGGAGAAGCTTCCCGTCCTGGAGATCAACGAGGACCTCTCATGGCTGGAGCCCATCCGCACATATGCTGAGCCGCTTGTGAAGAAGGCTTCATTCGGCGAAAGCAAGTTCTCACGCCACGATGCCCTCAAGCAGGCACAGGCCGAAACAAAAGAGAAGTTCGCAGAGGAGATCGCCGCCCACGAGGACGGAGCCGAGCAGATTGCAAAGCTTTTCGACGATCTTGCCTATGAGATTCTCAGAGCCAGCATCCTTAACGAAGGAAAGAGAGTCGACGGAAGAGGTGTCAAGGACATCAGACCCATCACCTGTGAGGCCGGCGTTCTTGCAAGGACACACGGAAGCGCACTGTTCACCAGAGGCGAGACCCAGTCCCTTGCAGTCACAACACTCGGAACAGTCCAGGACGAGCAGCTGTTCGACGACATCGACGGAGACAAGAACTACAGCAACTTCATGCTGCACTACAACTTCCCGCCGTATTCAGTCGGTGAGACAGGCCGTCTTACAACTGGAAGAAGAGAGATCGGACACGGTCATCTCGCACAGAGAGCCCTTCAGGCTGTCGTTCCTGCAAAGGACGAGTTCCCGTACACAGTCAGAGTCGTCAGCGAGATCATGGAGTCCAACGGATCTTCATCCATGGCCAGCGTCTGCGGCGGATGCCTTTCACTGATGGATGCCGGAGTTCCCATCTCCAAGCCGGTTGCAGGTATTGCAATGGGCCTGATCACAGAGGGTGCCGACTACAGCAGATACCAGATTCTTTCCGATATCCTCGGAGAAGAGGACCATCTCGGCGACATGGACTTCAAGGTTGCCGGAACACGTGACGGTATCACTGCATTCCAGATGGACATCAAGATCGCCGGTGTCACACCCGAGATCATGAGCAAGGCTCTGCAGCAGGCCAAGGAAGGCCGCTACCACATCCTGGGCATCATGGAGCAGACACTCGCAGGTCCGAGACCTGAGGTCAACAAGTACGCTCCGAAGATCCTCACAACCAAGGTTGCAGAGGACAAGATCGGTGCTGTCATCGGAACCGGTGGAAAGACAATCAAGGGCATTGCCCAGGCAACAGGTGCCGAGGTCAACATCGACGACGACGGAACAGTGACAATCTACGGAAAGAACACCGCCAGCGCAATGGCCGCTCTTGAGATGGTCAAGGCCATCATCGAAGAGCCTGAGGTCGGCAAGATCTACCAGGGAACAGTCAAGAGAATCATGGACTTCGGCGCATTCGTCGAGATCCTGCCGGGCAAGGAAGGCCTCTGCCACATCTCCAAGCTGGCAAGGACCAGAGTCGAGAACGTCTCCGATGTCCTCGAGGTCGGACAGGTCATTCCTGTCAAGCTGATCGAGATCGACCGCACAGGTGGAAGGCTGAGCCTTTCATACATCGATGCAATCGATCCCGACGGAGAGAGCAAGGCTCCGGCAAGAAAGCCTTTCGGCGGCGACCGTGAGAGAAAGCCCCACGGAAGACCGTTCGGCGGCCGCGAGAAGCGCGAAGGAAAACCGAGGACCGAAGATAAGTGAAGACTGACACTGTCGAAATCAAAGTCCAGTTGAATGAAGGGGCCAGACTTCCGGTCTACGGCTCCAGCCAGGCGGCAGGCGCAGATCTCTGCGCCTGTCTTGGTATTGGCCTTACCATGACCATAGAGCCCCACAAGTGGGCCATGGTCCCCACCGGTGTGAGGATATCCCTTCCCGCAGGCTACGAGGCACAGGTGCGTCCCCGCTCGGGACTTGCCGCCAAGTCCGGCATAAGCGTGCTGAATTCTCCGGGAACGGTCGATTCAGACTACAGGGGGGAGATCAAGGTGATTCTGATCAACCATTCGGATGTTCCGTTTGTCATCAAGGACGGAGACAGGATCGCCCAGATGGTCATTGCAAGACATGAGACAGCCTCGTTCACAGTCGTCACGTCCCTTGACGAGACGGCAAGGGGAGAGGGCGGCTTCGGCTCGACAGGAATCTGAAAGGACGGGTTTGAATGAGATCTGGAATAGGAAGCAAGAGACGTCTGTACACGTATGTGGGAAAGGAATACATCTTTTCCTTCATCGTCGCGTTCCTTTTCTTCTTCTTCATCTTCTTCGTTAACCAGATCCTCGTCCTTGCCCAGAAGATACTTCTGAAGAACGTCAGGGTTTCCGATGTCCTTCTTCTCGTAGTGTTCTCAATCCCTCAGTTCCTGATGTACACCATGCCGTTCAGCTCTCTGGCATCGGCCAGCATGGTCATAGGCAACCTCTCGTCCCAGAACGAGATACTTGCAATCCGCTCAAGCGGAATACACATCAGGAATGTTTTCATACCGATTATAGCTATTTCCGTTGTCCTGTCGTTTGCGACTCTCATGATCGCCGACAGGATGATTCCCTATACCACCCAGCGCTACAAGGAAAAGTATGCCCAGATCCTCCAGAGCGTCCCAACGCTGCAGCTTGAAAGCTACAGCTCGACGCGTTTCGGGAAACGTGTAATCTCAAACGGCGTGGTGGATGGCAACGAGATAAACGATGTCCTGGTCTTCGACGATACGAACACCAAGGACAGCAGGGTCATCTCCGCCTCAAAAGGCAGAATCACCCTCATAGACATCAACCGTTTCCTATACAGGCTGGACCTTGAGGACCCGAGGGTCATGGTCACCGATTCATCTGCTCTGGATGACTACTCGCTGGGTTCTTCCGATTCAATGACCCTGTTCCTGGACCTGAGCTCAAATGCCTCGGGTCTGGTGAGCATAACACCTTCACAGATGTCCATCGGACAGCTGAAGGAAGCCGTTGTGGAAAGACAGGCCGAGCAGATATCCATCAAGGACCAGTGGCAGCACAATGTGAGCAAGGATGCGACAGAGCTGGCCATTTCCCTGAAGAATCTGGAGAAGGGAACGGAAAGCGATGTCACAGGTGCTCTGGACAGGGCGGAGATGCTTCTCAGGTCCAAGACGTCGGAGGACTACAGCTTCTACTATCAGTACTATAGAAGCGAGCTTCAGAAGAAGGTGGCTCTGTCGTTGGCATGTACGTTCCTTGTCTTCATGGCGTTCCCCATATCGTTCTTCCATGTGAAGAGCGGAAGGCTGATAGGATTCGGAATGTCCATGTTCGTAGCCGTGGTCTACTGGTTCTTCATCTACTACATGCACGTGAAGGCCATATCTTCCGCACTTCATCCTGCGATCTTCCTGTGGGTACCGAACCTTGTGGTCTTTGTCTTAGGCCTGTATCTGCTTCTGAGGGTACGCAAATGAGCATGCATGTTCTCAGACGATACACAATCTTTTCCGTCCTCAAGGTCGCTGTGGCCACGGCACTTCTCGCAAGTCTGATTCTGATGGGTGTGGATCTCTTTGCTAATCTAGACACCTACATGAACCACAACGTGGGTTTCGCCAAGGCCCTGTCCATCACTGTGTACTACTTTCCCGAGGCGTTTCTGCTTGCCATCGGGCCTTCTTTTCTGTTCGCCGTATCGTTCCAGCTTTCCGCAATGCATTCGAGCAACGAGATCCTCATTGTCCTTGATTCCGGTGTGAGCCTGTTTCGGCTTGTCATTCCCGTGATCATCATGGGTGTCGTTGTATCCGTCTGCCACTTTGCGGCCAACGAGGTGCTTGCGATTCCTTTCTCCAACAGAAAGACCGTCATAATGGACAACATCACGAACACGTCTACGAACGGAAACAACCAGAACATAGCCCTGAGCGACATGCAGAGCGGCTATATGGTCTATGCCGGAGTCTATTCCGATTCGGAGCAGACCTTGTACGACGTTACCCTGATCCAGAACGACGACCAGGCCCGTCTTCAGAGCCGCACCGATGCCTACAAGGCGACCTATGACCGCGAAACCGGTCTGTGGACATTCCACGATGCCTATTCCTATTATCCCGAGGGAACGACCGTCAGGGTTGAGTACCGCACCGAATTCACAAGCGATGTGGTTAAACTTGAGCCACAGCTCTTCCGCGATGTCTCAAACGAGATATCCAGCATGTCACTCAGGCTTGCCAGAGACTACCTTTCAAGGATGAAGGGTCTGAATCCAGAGGAGTACGCAAGTCTTGCCACGAAGTACTATGAGAGGGTTCTCGGCTGTCTGACACCTCTTGTGATGATAATGATAGCCTGCAGCATCACCTACAGATTCAAGAAGAACGTCCTGTTCTTCTCGCTTGTCGGCTCCATCTGCATTGCGGTTGTCTACTACGTCGTACGCATGATCACCATCATGCTTGCCGACCAGGGTGTCATCGCCCCGGCGTTGGGGACTCTGATTCCATTCTTCGCCGTTATCCTGGTGTCAGCGCTTCTGAGGGCGTTCCTCGTAAGACAGTGAGGTTGTCATGGAAAAACTGATCTACAAACTCCATCATCAGGACAGGCACTGCAAGGCCAGAACCGGTGAGATCCAGCTTCCGCACGGAGTCGTCCAGACTCCGGCATTCATGCCCGTCGGGACCAACGGAACGGTGAAGGGTATTCACCACGACGATGTTGCGAAGATAGGGTACAACCTGATTCTTGGAAACACATACCATCTTTATCTCAGACCCGGAGTGGAGGTCCTGAAGACGTTCGACGGACTTCATGTCTTCAGTCACTGGAACGGAAACATACTCACCGACAGCGGCGGATTCCAGGTCTTCTCACTCAGCCAGCTCAGACGCATCCACGAGGAAGGTGTCAGGTTCCAGAGCCATATCGACGGCTCCAGGCACATCTTCACTCCGGAGAAGGTCGTGGACATACAGCAGGTGATCGGATCTGACATCGCAATGATGCTGGATGTCTGTTCGGCACCCGGAATCTCCTGGAGGGAGACCCTCAACGCCATGGACATCACCCACCTGTGGGCGGAGCGTGCCATTGTCAGGCGCGACAGCCTTCTTGACCGTACCGGCAGAGCCTTCAGGGGAAACCTGTTCGGCATAGTCCAGGGTGGTTTCTACGAGGACCTGAGGATCAAGAGCGCCAGGACCATCAGCCAGATGGATTTCCCCGGCATTGCGATCGGAGGTCTTTCGGTAGGTGAGTCCAAGGAGGATTTCGGCCGCTTCCTCGCATTGACAGCGGACAACATCACGGACAAGAAGCCGCGCTATGTCATGGGAATCGGTACTCCCGACTACATCCTTGAGGCCATGGAGAACGGAATAGACCTCTTCGACTGCGTCCTTGCGACCCGTACGGCAAGAAACGGAAGCGTGTTCACCGATGACGGCATGCTCACGCTCTCAAGGTCCTTCAACGAGTTCGACCACGGTCCCATACAGGAAGGCTGCACATGCCGGGCCTGCACCGAGTATTCGCTTGCCTACATGCGCCACATGTTCAAATGCAACGAGATGCTTGGCGGAATGCTTGCCACCGAGCACAACCTCACGTACCTTTACAACCTCGTCCTCAGAGCCAGAAAGGCTATCGAGGAGGACCGTTTTCTGTCCTTCAAGCAGGATTATCTGGCACGTTTCTATGCAAACGGCGGCCGTTGCGTGAGGTAAGATGCGTTTTCCCTACCATGGTGCCGGAATTGGCCTGATTCTTGACGGAAAGATTCTCATGGGCAGAAGATCGGACACTCCGTTCCACGGCACATGGTGCGTTCCCGGCGGAGGCAGGGACAAGGCCCTTGATTCCGATGACCTTTCCACAGCCAAAAGGGAGATGTTGGAGGAGACCGCGGTGGATTTCTCCAAGCTCGATGCCTCCTATCTGGGGGAATGGACCTTAAAGCTTCCGTTCTTCAGCTGGACCACATTCTTCTTCAGCATTCCGTCGTTCGACCAGAAGCTTGTTCCCAACGAATTCTATGAGCTCCAGTGGCTCGATCCTGCATCCATTCTTGATGATTCCGACAAAAAAAAGCACTTCAGACCTTTTACAAAGTCCGAAGTGCGTTCATTGCTGAATCTGATCTGATCAGAACTCGGCAACCTCGATCGACTTGACCGTGTAGTCGTAGTCGACTCCGTTGATGTTGAACTTCCTTGTCTCGCCGACTTCCATGTTGTAGATGGCCTGTCCGAGCGGAGCCTTGAAGTTGAGGATGTTCTTGTTTGGATCCGATTCCCACGGTCCGAACAGAGAGTAGGTGACATCCTTCTTTGCGAGGTTGTCGTGGAACGTGACCTTTGTTCCGAATGACACATACTGGGTATCCACGTTCTCCGGCAGGATGACCTGGGCCACTGAGATCTCGTCCGTGAGTTTGTTCATCAGGAAGTTGAGGTTCTTCTGCTTGTCCTTGCCGTACTGGTACTCTGAGTTCTCCCTGAGGTCTCCGAGCTCTCTGGCTGTTCCTATCTCCTTGGAGTTCTCGGGAATCTCGACGTTCATTATGTGGTCGAGTTCCTGGCTCTTGGCCTCGAGCATCGCCTTGGTGCACAGAAGTCCCTTGGGGATGATCTTCTTCTTGTCGATTGCCTTGTCAGGGTTGTCTCCGGTGATGGCCTCCCAGTCCTCGAACTTGGAGGAGATGAAGTGCTTGACGGAAAGACGCTCGCTCTCGAGGTCCGTGATTCCCTTGAGGATGGAGTAGATCTTCTGTGCTTCGGAGGCATCTGCGTTCTCAAGGTACTTGTAGACCTCCCTGTCCTCGGTGAACAGGCTTGAGACAAGCTGCTTCTGGCGCTTCTTGTTGTCAGCGACATCGGTTGCGTTGGAGATCTTCCTGTTGATGTAGGAGAGCAGGGAGAGCTTTGTGATCAGAAGAGCCTCGCTTGAGACCTTTGCCTTTGCCCAGTCCTTCTCGTTGAATGTCTTGACCAGATAGAGGAAGAAATCGGGATTCTCCTTGCAGTTCTCGGCTGCGTTGGCGAGGATCTTGTAGATGACGTTCTTCTTCGGACCCTTTCTGATGCAGTCTGCGATGAAGGTTGTCATGTAGACAGGGTAGAGCGAGATGAGCACATCCTGCCAGTTATCCACAGAGGTCATTACGTTCTCGATGAAGCTTCTCTTGAGCTCTGAATCCTGGATGGACACGAAGAATGCCTTTGTGTCGTCGATCCTGTTGTAGTAATCGATGAACTGACCATAGGTCTGGACAAACGACATTCCGTATTTCTCCTTGAGGTTGTCGAGGACCAGGAATGCAACCGGAGCCTCCGAACCTGAGGTCTGTGACTTGCCTTCGAAGTAGCTGACCATGCTCTGGAACTCGTCGCTGTCGGTCTCTCCCTTCTGAGCGATGAAGTCCTTCATGATCTTGAGCTTGTCATAGAAGTCCTTTGTTCCCTTGAACTGGGTGAGGGCCTTCTCCTCGAATGTGATCGGGGTCGAACGCAGAACATAGACATCCGCGGCGCTGTCGCTGATGCTGAAGTAGGGGTTCGTTGAAAGCTCTTTCTTTGCGGCTGTCTGCCATGTGGACCATTCCTTGTCGGAAAGAACTGACGGAACAATCTCGGCCTTCATCTGCTTGAGTGATGCCTGGTTTCCGTAGGACTCGAGGATGATCCTCAGGCCCCATTCGACGTTGTCCTTGTCCATGAACTTGGCGGCGAGCTGCTCCTTGGGGAATGCAACCTTAAGGACCCAGATGTGTCTCTTGGGAAGCACGCGCAGGCTTGAATAGGCCATCTTGCAGCTCATGGTGTGGGTTCCCTTGCCTCTGAAGAGGATCTGCATCTCGTCCTTGGAGATCTGTGTGATCTTTCCGAGCTTCCATGTCTCATGGAAGACGAATGCTCCCTCCACGAACTCGATCTGCTTCTCGAAGTTCTCGATTGCTGTGTTGAGGTTGAGGTAGTCGTCGAGGATTCCCGTGTTGTTGAGACAGTACTCGAGTCTCGGGTTGTTCTTGTATTTCTCCTTCCACAGCTCGACAAGTTTGTCACGGGTGTCCGTGTCATGCGGTGCGAAGCGGATGATCTTCTTGAGGATCTCGATGTTGGTGTTGATGTCGAATCCGCCCTTGTCATAGATGGATTTGAGGAAGAAGACGCCTTTTTCCGTTCCCATGGAGTCCGCGATCTTGGATGCGAGGCTGATCAGGTACTCGGAATTGTCGCCCTTCAGGCCCATGACCTTCTCCCAGACGTTCTTCAGTGCGGCAAGGTCGTGCACCTTGATGTGCCTTCTGATGATGCTCCTGTAGTAGTTGAGGGCCAGCGAGGTCTCTCCCTTCTTGTCATAGTAGTCGGCCAGCTTGTAGAGGACCTCGGTCTCGTCGAAATCGACCTTGACCAGGCGCTCCCATGTCTGGATTTTCTTCTCTTCCATGTTGTTGATGGCATAGCACTCGGCAAGGACCTTGAGGGCATATGAGCTCTCGTTGAAGCTGAGGATCCTGTTTCCGATGTAGATGACCTCATCCCACTTGGAAGCCTCGTAGTACTGCTCCAGAACTGTGAAGATGTGTCTGTCATCCATGGGATGGCGGCCTGTGACGGTGGCGAGGTATCTCACTGCTATTGAGTTTCTTTCCTTGTCCTCAAGGCATTCGTCACAGTAAGCCTTGAATTCCTGTCTATCTTCCGCCTCGACGAGCTTTGAGGCAGCATCATCCAGGGCCTGGAATTCCTTCACGCCCACTGCCGCAGTGCTGGTTGCCTGCCATAAATCGTTGCTGATCAAGTCTCTGACTTCTGTTGCGGTCATAATAATTCTCCTTGTCATCTGACGTAAACAAAACCGGGCAGACCATGGTCTGCTCGGATATCGGGTAGTCAGTTATACTATAAATATACTACCGAAATGCTTTTCAATCAATGCCTGTTTGTCTAATCGGGAAAATAGTGGTAAACTGATTTAGTGGGGTTGGGTGGTAATTATGAATCCCTTAGATGAAATAAAAAATTTTTTCTCTTTTGAAAAAATCTTTACAATTAAACAGGGATGGTATACAATTAAAACATGCAGAGTTTCCTTACATTGATTGAGCAGATAGAGAAGGAACTTCCTTCTTCTGAAAGAAAAATAGCGGATTATGTTCTCCAGAATCCGTCGGCTCCTTTGTTCATGACCATGACCGAGCTTTCGGCGGCGGCCGGTTCCAGTCCGGCAATCGTTGTCAGGCTCTGTAAAAGGTTGAACGTCGACGGATATTCCGATTTCAAGATCAGGCTTTCCCGTGAGGTCTTCTCAAAGGAAGGCAAGGACGAGGAACCGGAGAAGGTAATGGAGAACTTCTATGATTCCGGTCTTAACACCAAGGACCTGATCATCCAGTACATCAAGTTCACCAGCAAGAACCTTGCTAACCTCGAGTCAGTCCTTGATCCCAAGACTGTCGATGCAGCGGCCGATGTCATCTACAAGGCAAACACCGTTCTTCTTCTTGGTCAGGGTTCCGCTGAAGTCATCCTCAGCGACCTTCAGTACAAGCTTGCAAGACTCGGAAAGAACGTCATCTACTCAAAGGACGTCAACCTGCAGATCGCCCAGTCCTATTCTATGACCGAGGACATGGTTGCATTCGGCATCTCATACTTCGGTGAGGACCAGCTGGTCAACCAGGCTGCCAAGGCCGTCAAGGATTCCAACGGCAAACTCATCACCCTGACGAAGATCGGTCACAACCACCTTTCACGTCTCGGCGATGTCAAGCTCCAGATCCCTGCCTCAGGCTACGAGTTCAGAACTGGATCGACACTTACCAGAATCCTTCAGATCTTCGTAACCGATGTCCTTTACAGTGCAGTGCTGGGTAAGATGTCTGAGGAGGAGAAGGCTGCGGTTCTTAGAAGGTGGAACTTCTCCGTAACACATAGCTGATTCATTCGGGCTGTTAATTCATCAATTCGCGGGAGATGCGCACTTAGTGCCGTCTCCCGTTTATTTTTATTGATTTTATAGATTGTTTTGTGTAAACTATGCAAAATCTAATGGATGATCTATAAAACTACTTGTGAAGTGTTAAGGAAATTTGACTTAAAAGCCTCACTTTTGCTTTATTAACGTCACATGATGTGGTAATATTCAGGCATGGAAAGAAGCATCATCATTGCCCCTTCGGTTCTGTCCGCGGATTTCTCGGACATCAGGGGTGCGCTTATTGACATTGAGCACAGCGGAACTGACTGGGTTCATCTGGATGTGATGGACGGGCAGTTCGTTCCCAACATCACCTTCGGTCCCAAGTTCATTGCGGATATAAGACCCCATTCCGGACTTTACTTCGATGCCCACCTGATGGTGGATGAGCCCATTAGGTTCATCGAGCACTTTGCCAAGGCCGGCTGCGACAACATCACGGTGCATGTGGAAGCATGCAGGGATGTCCAGAAGACCATCGATGCGATCAAGAGCTTCGGAGTCGGGTGCGGTCTTTCGATCAAGCCGCAGACCCCCGTGTCTGCCGTTGTTCCTTATCTTGACCAGCTGGATCTGGTTCTGGTCATGAGCGTCAATCCCGGATTCGGAGGCCAGGGACTCATCCCGGAGACTCTGGGCAAGGTCAGGGAGCTTGCCGACATGAAGAATGACAGGGGCTATCTGATCGAGATAGACGGAGGAGTGAACTACAGCACCATTGCCGATGTGTTTGCAAGCGGCGTTGATGTCGCGGTCACAGGTTCGGCGTTCTTCAACGCCCAGGACAAGGGTGAGTTCGTTGACAGGCTCTCCAAAGGTCAGGGTGAGAGAAGATGAAGGCCGTAGTCCAGCGTGTTCGCGATGCAAGCGTGAGCGTTGACGGAAATGTCATCGGCAGCATCGACCACGGTCTACTGATCTACCTCGGTGTGGTGGATTCCGACGACGAGAGAATCTGCGCCAGGATGGCGGAGAAGATATCCAAGCTCAGGATATTCAGGGATTCGGACGACAAGATGAACCTCAGTGTCGCCGACATCGGAGGTCAGATACTGGTGGTAAGCCAGTTCACGCTTTATGCAAACCTGAAGAAGGGCAACAGGCCTTCGTTCGACGGGGCCGGAAAGCCCGAGCATGCAAACAGGCTTTACGAGCTTTTCATGAAAGAGCTGACAGCTATGGGATTCACAGTCCGGCACGGACAGTTCGGAGCCCACATGCATGTCTGCTATGAGAATGACGGACCCGTCACGCTTGTGGTGGATTCGGATGAAGTGATAAACAAATGATCCGGTGAGATACAGGAGATACCTATATGGCTAAGGAAAAGACAACCGAAACAAGGACAATCGATGTCCAGAGACAGAAACTCGATGCTCTTGAAGCTGCAAGAGCCCAGATAGACAAGGAATTTGGCAAGGGTTCGCTGATGAGACTCGGCGACAACCCCGTTGCAGCCAACATAGAAGTCATTCCGTCAGGTTCCATCATGCTTGACGAGGCCCTCGGAGTGGGCGGTTATCCCAGAGGAAGGGTGATCGAGATCTACGGACCTGAATCATCAGGTAAGACCACTTTGGCACTCCATGCCGTGGCCGAGGCCCAGAAGGCCGGCGGAATCGCCGCATTCATCGATGCAGAGCATGCTCTGGATCCCTCCTATGCCAAAAAGCTCGGCGTCAATACCGACGATCTGTGGATCTCACAGCCGGACAGCGGAGAGCAGGCCCTGGAAGTTGCCGAATCACTGGTCAGAAGCGGTGCCGTGGACATCATCATAGTTGACTCCGTCGCAGCTCTGACACCTCAGGCCGAGATCGAAGGCGACATGGGAGACTCCCACATGGGTCTGCAGGCAAGGCTGATGAGCCAGGCTCTGAGAAAGCTCACCGCGATCCTCGCAAAGAGCAAGACCACCATCATCTTCATCAACCAGATAAGAATGAAGATAGGTGTCATGTTCGGAAACCCCGAGACAACCACAGGCGGAAACGCCCTCAAGTTCTACAGCTCCGTCAGAATGGAGGTCAGGAAGATCGAGACCATCAGCAAGGGCTCCGACGAGTATGTCGGAAACCGCGTCAGGGTCAAGATTGTCAAGAACAAGGTGGCTCCACCGTTCAGGAAGGTCGAGCTCGACCTTATGTTCGACGAGGGAATCTCCTATGCCGGAGGAATCCTGGATGGAGCCCTGAGATACGGATTCATCGAGAAGATGGGTTCCTGGTATTCGTTCAACGGTGACAAGATCGGTCAGGGACGCGACAACACCCTGTCATTCCTCAAGCAGAATCCCGATGTTCTGGCCGAGCTCGATTCCAAGCTCAGACAGGCGATGTTCAGCAAGGGCGTGGCCGACGGCCAGCCTTCCGCAGAGGTGTCCGAACTGACGGAAATCTGACATGGTTGAATTCAAGACGGAGAAATTCGAAGGTCCTCTCGATCTGCTCCTGGCACTGATCCAGAAGGCGGAGGTGAATATCTATGACATTCCCATCTCCGAAATCACCGATCAGTTCCTGGAATATCTGCATCATGCGGATGAAATCGGGTTGGGGGACCTTTCTGAGTTCTACAAACTTGCCGCGGAACTCATCTGGATCAAAAGCCAGATGATGCTTCCGATTGAGGTTGAGTTCGGCGAGGAATACGTCGACCCCAGGGAAGAGCTTGTGGAACGTCTTCTTGAGTACTCCAAATACAAGAAATACTCCGAGCTTCTTATGGGCAACGAGTCCTCAGGCGACATTCCGATCCAGAGAAAGCCGTCCGAATTCCAGTTGCCGTTCTCAGACGATGAGCTATGGGAGGACGTTACCACCAGAGACCTGATGAACACATTCATGGAGATGATGAAAAGCTATGAGTTCATCGAGGAGAAGGTTTTCAACGTCTATGAGACTGTCACAGAGAAAGAGAAGCTTGCCCTTATGTCCGAACTCTTCGAAAGCCACGATCAGATCCTGTTCTCCGACCTGTTTGTGAAAAAGACTCCGGAGCACGTCATCTGCGCTTTCCTTGCGGTTCTTGAGGCTGTCAAGGACAAGATGATTCTTGTCGAGCAGAAGGAGCTTTTCGGAGAGATGACACTGACAAAGCGTCCTGAGGACTGGAATCCAAACCTTGCCGACGACTACGACGATGAATACGATGAGATGAAAGACAACGACCTGTCCGACGAGGACGAGTATTCCATTGTCGATGAGGAAGAGGAAGAGACGTGAGTTTCAGAAGCAGGAACGTTGTCTCCAACATGTTCTCCGCCGTGGCGTTTGCCATGATATTCACACAGGTCACAGGCGTTCTTGCTCCGATCATCGACGGTATCATCACAAGCCGATTGGTGGGATACGTAAGTTATTCCGCTGTCGCTCTGCTGGGACCTTTCATCGGCGCCGTTCTTCTGATGGCCGCCTCGTTCGCAGCCGGAAGCCAGATCATTTGCTCAAAGGCCATAGGAAGAGGTGAGAGGGACAAGGCCAACGCCGCATTCACTTATTCCGTGCTGGGAGCATTGTTCATAAGTGTCTTCGTCCTATTTGCCTGCCTTTTTTTCCCGGCTTTCCTCCTGAGAATCTGCGGTGTTTCCGTAAACAGCCATCAGAATCTCTATCCCCTGATGCTCAGGTATCTTCATGGATTCATGCCGGGTATTCCGTTCATGATGCTGATCCAGGTTATGGGTCCCATCGTTGTCCTTGACGGGGGAAGAAGGTGCTTCAACATCTCCACAATCGCGTTCGCAGTGACGGACATCGCGGCCGACATTGTGAATGTCCTGGTGTTCAACGGAGGTGTGTTCGGAATAGCTGTTTCCTCGTCTGTCTCTTTTTTCATCCAGTTCCTAATCCTGATGATGCATTTCGTCGGAAAGAGAAGCTATTTCAGCCTGTCTTTCAAGGGAATAAACAGGGCCATCATCTCCGAAGTAGGCAGTGCGGGTAATCCTACCAGTGTCAGAAAGACCTTCAACATCCTCAAGGATCTGACATTGAACAGAATCAACCTCTATGTTGCCGTGTCAGCCACAGCCATTGCCGCCAGAGGTACACAGAGCGACCTCAACTCCCTTTTCCTGTGTCTGGGAGCGGGAATCGGAAATGCTCTTATGGCAATGACAAGCATCTATTATGGGGTGGAGGACAGACAGGGACTGAAACGCCTTTTCTCCTTTTCCATGAGATTCGCGTTCTCGACTTCCTTTTTCACCGGTCTTGTCCTGTTCATAATCGCTCCGCTTCTGTCATTCTCTTACACAAGTGATCCCGACGTCATCGTACTTACTGTATTCGGTATCAGATGCCTGGCTCTTTCCATTCCTCTGGACACTCTGGCGGTATCTTTCCAGTCCTATCTTCAGGGCAGCATGCGCAACAAGAAGCTTGTCAACGGAATGAGTTTCTTCGAGCGTTTCCTCATTCCGGTTATGAGTGCCGTTTTCATGGCAAGGTATTTCGGTTCCAAGGGTGTTCTGGCATCACTTATCGTCAGCAAGTTCCTGCAGATCATCGTCATGCTTATTCTGATTCTTGTGAAGAACAGGCATATCCCGCGCTCCATCTATGACTGGATGCTGATTCCCAGCACCTTTGGAGGCTCGGACAACGAGAACCTCTATGTCGGTCTTTCCACAATGGATGATGTCGTCAAGGGACGCGATGCTGCCGAGCAGTTCTGTCTGAACCACGGAATAGAGCCGAAGAGGGCGCTGTTCGCCGCTCTGTTCATAGAGGAGATGGGTGGAAACATCGTCAAACACGGCAAACGCAGGGCCAACAGCCGCATTGTCGCTGATTTCCGTATGTTCATCAGAGACGGCAGGATCTCGATATCAATCCAGGACTACTGCAAGCAGTTCGATCCTCTTGCATACTTTGCCGCCCACAAGGACGAGGCCGGCGCCCTCGGAATCAAGTTGGTCAAGAACCTGTCGTCCGAGTTCCGATATTTCAACGCCTTCAACAGCAACAACATCATGATTGTCCTTGACGATTCCAACTCATCATCCGAATCTGAGGAAATCACTGACTGATTTCATGCCTTTTTTGCAGATTGGATTCACCTATCATCGGATGATACGCAGAATAGTAAAAGACTTTACGAACAACTGTAAATATGGATGTACGTGTATTCATCAGACAATTGATATTCGATATCTGCAAGCATGACCTATGTTTAATTATTTTTATGTGGAAAAACATAGTTCGGTATGGTATTAAATAATAAACAACTCAGGTGTTGTTAGGATAGGGAGAAACATGTTGAAGAAATCTGTTTGTTGTATTCTTGTATTCTTTTTTGTTTGTTCAGTATCATTATTTGTTTCATGCAATCAGGATCCTGGAGCACTTGTATCGTCAAAATCGCCGACCATCAGGGGATCTGTATCAATTCCAAATGGTTCTGGCCTTACAGGAAGTGACTTTTATGTCCGCATCATGGAAGGGGAGAAGGCAGTATATACAGGAAAAGTCTCATCAGACGGTTCTTTTGTTGTAGCAGGTCTCAAGGAAAACGCTGAATACAGCATTCTTCTGACCACTGAGCAACCTGGAGATGTGCAGAGTTCTTCAAGAGCCACATCCAGAGATTCCTCCACAAGCGGCTACGGTGGCTGGCTTTCCAATGTGTCTGCTTCTTTGAATGAACAGGCCGGAGTCGGCACAATCAAGGTCAAGCCTTTGGGAACAATCAAGGGAAAGGTTTTCAAGAGTGGTTCTGAAGATGGCTATGACATCACGGTGTATATCCCAGGAACATCTTATATTGCCATGACTGATGAAGATGGAAACTACAGTATCTTCAACGTACCTCAGGCTACATACAGAGTCAGGTATATTAGCAACGGTTATCTGCCAAAAATGGTTGATGACATTGTTCTTTTTTCTGAAGATGAAACAGAAAACCCGGTTGCCAACGCACCAGAAGTGACACTTGTTCAGAATTCAGGTTATGTCGAAGGTTATGCGGTGTTTGATGAAGGTTCAGATTCTTCCGGCATTTCCGTCAAACTTGAGTCGTCAGATGGATTGCAGAGTTATGTACAGTTGACAGCTGAAAATGGATTCTACAGGTTCACCGGAGTTGAACCAGGGTCCTATAAGGTTGTTGCTTCTTACTCTAATTATCCTTCAGTGGTGAGTAATTTCTTCCCCGTTCAAGCTGCAATGACTTCTGTTGTCAGTGAAAAGATGATTCTGTTGGAAAATATCGGGACTATCAGCGGATCAGCATCTTTAAATGATAACCCCAATGTTACGTCCGGAATTAACATACTTCTTGAGAATGAAGAAAACGGAAGGAATTACACAACTGTAACTGGAGAAGCTGGAGCTTTCTCCAAAACTGTCAAACCTGGTACATACAAAGTGACTGCCAGTTATGCGGGATACAGCAGCCAGAGTCAGATTGTTTTCGTATCTCAGAACAATACAATAAATGTCGTGATCCCCTCATTGTCCATGGCAGATGGAGCCATATCCGGAAAAGTAGTTCTTGAGGGAGCGTTAGATGCTAGTGGTGCCATAGTATCGATTTCACATGCATCAAATCCAGAAATCAAATCAAGTACAATAACAGATGTTGATGGAAGCTTCTCCATCTCAGGACTCAATACGGCTGGACAATATTACATTACGGTTACGAAAGACGGCTATGTAAGAAACAGCAACGGTACAGCTTTTGTCAGTCTGGGTACAGTTTACAATGTTCCATCCATTACTCTTAGGAGTCTCACATCAAATGTCAGCGGAATTGTTTCCCTGAACGGTGATTCAATCAAAGAACACACTGGAATCAATGTTATGTTACGATCGGATGATGGTAGTATTCAGTATGATGCTACAACCGACCAGGAAGGTAAGTTTATTTTTAATAATGTACTTCCTGGCAAGTACACTTTCTATGCATCCAAGGCAGGATATGTTGACAAGGTCGTGAGTAATGTCACAGTTGAATCTGCGGTTGACAAGATTCTGGATTCCATCGCTCTTCAAATTGGTGTTAGATCGGTTACCGGAAGTGTCGCTCTGGAACTCAGAGATGATTATGCTGGGGCTTTGATAACAGCAACAAACCTTGAGGATGAAACTGTTTATTCTGCAATCAGTAACAGCGAAGGTCAGTATACTCTTTCTGGAATGAAACCTGGACAGTACAGGATAGTAATCACAAATCCTAACTATAGGACAGCAACGCTGAAGACCATCAATGTTGTAGAGTCAAAAACTCTTGAACTTCCGATGGAGGTGCTGGAGATTTCCAGGGGAGTAATTAGCGGTGTTGCAACTCTTGAAGGCCGTTCCAGTTCTGCCGGAATTCTGGTCGAGGTTAGGGATACGGATTTCTTCACTTATACCGATGCCAACGGTGAATATACGCTTTCTGTACCTGAAGGAAACTATGCGGGACTCAGATTCAGCTGTGATGACTTCAAGACCTTGAGTGAATCGTTTGTTATCTCTCTTTTTGCTGACAACGTTTTTCCGATTGAAAACAAGATTCTTGAAGCTGAGAAAGTGTCTGTTTTCGGAAGTGTTTCAGTTTCCAAGGCCGATGATAGTTCAGGCGTGACAGTATCGTTCGATGATTATGATTCAGAATCAGTTGTAACCACTGCAGATGGAGCATTCAGATTCGAACATGTGCCGGTAGGAACAACATACACCCTACGATTTGAAAGAGAGAATACCGCAACTATTACTGTAAAGGTTGAGACAAAACCATCGGATGGCATCAGAGTCAAGGATGTTGTCATGGTTCCAGACGCAGCAGGTGTCGAGGGTATTGTAAGACTTGATTCCGCAATCAATAACGGTAACGTCACTGTTAGTATAAATACAGGCAAGGACGTTCTTTCTACAACCACGAACTATGCCGGCAGTTATTACATAGGAGGAATTCCCACAGGCAAGGAATTCACAATTGAGTATTCCAAGGAAGGGTGGACTTCCGGTTCACAGGTTCTGAGTGCTCTTGAACCTCTCGAAGTGAGGACTCTTGAGGATATCACCTTATCAGACACAACGTTACCTGAGTTGACTGGCATAACAATCAATGGTGGTGCCAATGTTACAGGTTCCAGACTGGTCACAGTAACTGTTGATGCAAGTGATAAGGGTAGCGGAATAGCAGAGATGCGCTACTATTGGGACAATGAAAGCAGTTCTGCAAAGTGGATAACGTTTGTCAAATCATTTAAGACTGAAATACCTGATACTGCAAATGACCTATATTCTCTTACCTTAGAGGTCCGTGATAGTGCCGGTAACATCTGTTCCACATCGAAATCGGATTCAATTGAACTTGTCGGCCAAATAACCACAATTCAGCCAGGAATTCTTTCCGGTGATAACTTGCATTGGCAGGCAAAAGATAATCCGATTGTGATTATGGGAGATGTTACTGTTTCTCAGAAAGACACCCTTGTAATTGATCCGGGAGTAGATGTCGTTTTCAACGGAAATTACTCAATCAGAGTGCTTGGTAAAATTCAGGCAATTGGAACTGAGTCTCAACCGATAGTCTTTGACTCTACTAAGAATTACCTGTCCGAAACTTATCAGGTGGACGGATTTGAAGGTTATGATGGGTATTGGGGCGGAATATTTGTCAGCAGCGATGTGTTCGATGTAACTGACAATGGTAATTATAATTACACGTTTGGAGACGGAAGCATTCTGTCTTACTGCAATGTCTATGATTTGTCAGATGGTATTACCGGAAAGATTTTTATTGACCACTGTAGAATTGAGACTCAAAAGAGTGCCGTTGGAAAATACAGTACCGGAAGCCGGTTTAATGGGTATCTGCTGAACAGTTCCATTACTGGAGGAGTTGCTGTTTATGATCAATATCGTGGATATGCAATTGTAGGGAACGTTTTTGATGGCACTATTTTACTGGAGGAACCCGTCTTCGAATATGAACATCATTATGATGAGGGTTGGCTTGAACATGACGTGGCTAGACGGTGGAATGAATACGGATGGGACAAAGACGGGAACTACAAAAGTCGAAGCATCAATGAGTATGATTTCAACGGCATTTATCTGGAGGGATATGCTTTTGTAAACAACATAGTAGTTGATTACAATGCTTTAATGCTTAATACATGCAAACAGCTACAGTTCAACACATTTGATTCTTGCAGATCAATTCGTTTGCAGCTTGATGATCACGAGGATTATTACAGATTCAACGAAATACGGAATGCCCAGGATACGTTATATATCTATGGTTCAAAGCCATTCAATTTCAATAACATCATCAATTCCGCAGCTGATTATGTCATCACCATTCAGGAAAACGGAAATGGTGTTCTGGATTTTGAGTATAATTTCTGGGGCGATCATACGGCAGAACTGGAGGCCATTGAGAAAAACGGATCTGGATATGCATCGTTCATCTATGATGGTTACAGCAATACGAACCTGAGAATTGTCGATTGGTCTCATTTTACAAACGAACCATGGGACTTTGTCGGTTATCAGGGAGAAACACTTATCACTTTCGGTGCGTCATTCATCCCTGAATACTCGAATTACATGGAAGCCAAAGTCGGTAATCCGATAAACATTAGCATTGATACAGATGCTTTTGTTGAGTCATACAGGATTGCGCAGACTTTTGAGGATCTGACAAAGAGTGAGTTCCTGCCATTCTATGGTGCTTGCACTTATTCATCCTCAGACATTGATTTGAGTAAAATCACTTCCGATGGAATACTGAATCTTTATGTTCAGGTAAAGACTGATACCGGCGCAATTTCTCCGGTGGAGGTTGTTTCCGTCGGGTATGATGTCCCTTATGTATGTAATGTCAAAGTGTATGGAGGGTCTGCAATAGAAGGAAAGACCATTACCACTGAGGGAAATGTAGGTTTAGAGTGGTACATACACAATGCCTCTCCTCGTGATTCGTACAATGAGGTAAACATCAAACTTTACTTGGATAATGATCGTATTGTTGACGGAAACTGGGGTTTGTGGGGAAGCCAGACCAATACATCATGGAGTAGTCTTTTCGATACATCGAACTTGAGGAATGGTGAGCATATTCTCAGATTTGAGGTGGAAGACAGAGTGGGCGATTCTTCAATTACAGAGGTAAAGTTCAATATTGAACACAAGATATCCTCTGTAAGTGAGATAAGTCTTGAGGAAGGGACGGAGTTGGCAGAGGGAGAGCCGCTGAAGTTCTCCGTGACTACACAGTACTCTACAAAACTCAGGGAAATCAGGATTTATTCCGATGATTATCTTCTTACAGCAAAATCAGTTCTTAATATTCCCAGCTATCTACTCAAGTCTGATTTTAGTATTGAGAGCCAGTATCTTCAGGCTGGAACCCACAACCTGTACATAGAGTTGGAGGATAACGCTGGCAACATTTCAAGGACTGAAGGCATCACATACACCGTTGCAGGTGTAGTAGGAAAAGGCCCTGAGATTTCATCTGTAAGCTTGGAAGATGGGGCTGTTGTCACGGGGAATAGTTCAATTATCGTAAAAGCCTCATCTGAAAAAGGTGTGAGATCCTTGTATGTGAAAGCTGATGGTCAGGTACTAGGTTCAAATGAAGGTAAATACCTGACTTATAGCGATGAGTACATGGAGCGCACACTTCAGGCTAATTTCTCCATAAAGTCATTGACCAATGGAGAACATGAGATAGAAATTCTCGTTTATGATTTCGCCGGAGTTCCGACAGTTGTCAGACGTAGTATTACGGTCGACAAGGCATTCCCTGTTACTTCCGTTTCGGTTATGGAAAAAAGAGAGTCGTTTGAAGTGAAAACGGTGGTTGCAGATGTTTCGGATCTAAGCAGTATCAGTGTTTTACTTGGGGACATCGAGATAGGAAAATATGACGTGTCCAAGCTTTCCGGCAGGTGGGAAAAGGTCCTGACAGAGTTAAAAGCAGATTTCGCAGATGGAACCTATATTGTCTCAGCCAAGGAAGAGGATACTTGTGGAGATTCTACGGTTTTCACTTCTCCTGAGACCATTGTTATAGATCATACCAAGCCTTTCGTTGAGAACAATCTTGAGGGAGTGACCACAATCGAGGGAATGCTCAGTGATACCGAGAGGTTGCACTGGACGGTGGAGATGAGCCCTGTTGTGATTACAGGCAACATCACTGTCGCATCAGGAAAGACCCTTGTTATCGATCCCGGTGTAGAAGTTCTGTTCGAAGGCAACTATTCAATAACTGCCAGAGGCAACATCGAGGCTAGAGGAACAGTTGACAATCCGATAGTGTTCCAATCCAGTGCCAACCATGTAGAGAACCATGAAGGATACTATGGAACGTGGAAGGGCATTTCTTTGTCGGATTCAATGGATGTTTCTGTTGATGGATACAACTGCACATACAACAATAGTGGAAACATACTTGAGTACTGTGTTATTGAAGATATTTCGGAGGGTATTTACGGTAAAGCATACATCTCGAACAGTGAGATAACTGCAAAAGGATACGCCATTGGAAGCAGCAGTAACCAATTCAAGGGAATCCTGGTCGATTCGGTCATAAATGGTTCTGTCGGAATGATTGACAATGTGCTCATATTCGGTAACAGGTTCAGTGGAGAGAGCACGATCAATTCCAATTTCTACATTTGGAACCATGACTGGAACAATAGGATAGTCAACAACCTTATCGATGGCTATTGTAATGTTGAACTTAATATCTACCAGTGCCGTTTCGAGTTCAATACCATCAGCAACATCAGCGGAAATCTGACAATCAGGAGGTATGATAACAGTGATGGTCAGGGAACGAAGTACAATGAGATTTCCAACATACGTGGGACTTTCAATATTGACGGTACTCCGTTTAATGGATTCCAGTACAGCAATATAACCGGGCTCAATGGAAATCCCCAGATCAGGGTTAATACGAACTGGAGTTCTCGTGATTCGTTCGATATGACACACAACTACTGGGGCGAGGCGAATACTGCAGAACTCCAGAGGGCCAGTGCGAGTTCCGGAAAAAATGCAGCATTCATTCATGATGGTTATGATGACAACAGCCTGTCGATTATCGACTGGGATGGATATGTGACAGAGGCATGGAGGAATGCAGGATTCCAAGGTGAAACCTTCATCGATTTCACGCTTCAGGAAAGACTTCCCGAAGTGAAAATAGGAGATGACATCACCATAGGAATAACAGCTTCGACATCGAACAGGATCGATTATATCAAATATGCACAGCGGATCGAGGATATGGAGGGTGCAACGTGGCAGGAGTTCAATGAATCAGGCATAACCATAAATGGTAATGAGATTGATAGGAACAACGTGTCTGAGGACGGATATCTTACGATATATGTACAGGCAAAGTGCGGAGACTTCAGAACAGTAATCAAGACAGTCAGGGTTGCAAGCGATTATCCGAGAATCAGTGATTATTCTCTGTCTGCTACAAAGATTACAGATGATTCCAATCTGAAGGTATCATATAGTATCTTTGATGCTCAGGAGTATGGAGATCACAGTAGTGGACAGTATGCGAGATTATATCTGAACGGAGTCCTGCTTGATAATGTGGACAGCTACTTCTGTGATAGGGCACATGAATACATCCTTTATCCGAAGAACTACAAGAATGGGGATCATGTGTTGAAACTTGTTGTTTCAGACAGAGCTGGAAACGAAAGCAGTGTTGAGATTCCATTCACGATTGCAAGACCCACACCGGTCACGGATGGTCTGGTGTTCAGCGGAGATGCTACAGCCATACCGGAAGACGGAAAACTTGATGTGAGCCTGAGCATAACAAACGCCAAACATCTCAGATATGTCAGGTTCTATTCCGATGGAGTCAATGTCTTTGAGGGATACTACAATGACAATGGAGAAGATTCCAGAGAGGTTTCGTATCAGATTGATGCGCATTATCTGAAGGCCGGCACACATAAGATATCCGTTGGGCTTGTGGATTATGCAGGTAACATATATGAAACCGGAGAGTACGAGTACACAGTTGAAGGCGAGGCAAGCGGCCCGAAGTTCAGTCTTACCGATTTGAAGGGTGGAGACTCTGTAGATAATACACTTAGTTTCAGCATGACGGTGGAAGCTGCCAAGGGTGTTAAACGTGTCACCGTCAGTCTCAATGGTACGGATGTGATATGGAATGGTTCTTGGGGAGACAACTACACAGAAGACAGACTGACACAGAAGGTTTCAACGTCACGTGATATGAGAAGTATCAAGGATGGCGAGTATGAATTGACTCTGTATGCTATGGACTTCGCAGGCAATGAGACAACTGAGACAGTCAGCTTCACGTTGGCCAAGACATGGCCGACAGTCAGGACTGTGGTATACGACAGGAAGATAACGTTCTCGATCAAGCCAGAAGTGTCCGATGTGTCGGATATCTCATATGTCAGGTTGTTCATCGATGGTACTCAGTTGACGGAATATGACTGCAGGAATTCCAGCGGTTCATGGACCAACGAGGTATTGAAGGCAAAGAGCATATACTCGATAGGAGAGCACACTGTTGAGGTCGAGCTCGAGAACAGAGCTGGGGACAAGAAGAGACTGAGTGCCGAGACAGGCATTGTGGTTGATGATCTCACTGGTTTTGTCGAGAACAATCTTGAGGGAGTGACCACGATTGAGGGAATGCTCAGTGATGCCGAGAGGTTGCACTGGACGGTGGAGATGAGCCCTGTTGTGATTACAGGCAACATCACTGTCGCATCAGGAAAGACCCTTGTTATCGATCCCGGTGTAGAAGTTCTGTTCGAAGGCAACTATTCAATAACTGCCAGAGGCAACATCGAGGCTAGAGGAACAGTTGACAATCCGATAGTGTTCCAATCCAGTGCCAACCATGTAGAGAACCATGAAGGATACTATGGAACGTGGAAGGGCATTTCTTTGTCGGATTCAATGGATGTTTCTGTTGATGGATACAACTGCACATACAACAATAGTGGAAACATACTTGAGTACTGTGTTATTGAAGATATTTCGGAGGGTATTTACGGTAAAGCATACATCTCGAACAGTGAGATAACTGCAAAAGGATACGCCATTGGAAGCAGCAGTAACCAATTCAAGGGAATCCTGGTCGATTCGGTCATAAATGGTTCTGTCGGAATGATTGACAATGTGCTCATATTCGGTAACAGGTTCAGTGGAGAGAGCACGATCAATTCCAATTTCTACATTTGGAACCATGACTGGAACAATAGGATAGTCAACAACCTTATCGATGGCTATTGTAATGTTGAACTTAATATCTACCAGTGCCGTTTCGAGTTCAATACCATCAGCAACATCAGCGGAAATCTGACAATCAGGAGGTATGATAACAGTGATGGTCAGGGAACGAAGTACAATGAGATTTCCAACATACGTGGGACTTTCAATATTGACGGTACTCCGTTTAATGGATTCCAGTACAGCAATATAACCGGGCTCAATGGAAATCCCCAGATCAGGGTTAATACGAACTGGAGTTCTCGTGATTCGTTCGATATGACACACAACTACTGGGGCGAGGCGAATACTGCAGAACTCCAGAGGGCCAGTGCGAGTTCCGGAAAAAATGCAGCATTCATTCATGATGGTTATGATGACAACAGCCTGTCGATTATCGACTGGGATGGATATGTGACAGAGGCATGGAGGAATGCAGGATTCCAAGGTGACAGGTTCATAGATTTTGAGGTTAGTCTTATCCAGACTGTTTCCTCAGTAAATGAAATCAAGATTGGAGACGACATCCCATTCAGGTTGAACCTTAAATCAGGAGGTACAATCTCACAATATAGATTCGCACAGTCGATTGAAGACCTTTTCAACAAGGAATGGTCTGAGTATTTCGACGGTTGTTATCTGAAAACTTCGGAAATTGAGCAAGCAAAGATTAATAATGGTAAGATCAGTGTCTATGTTCAGATTAAGACTCAATCAGGTATCGAATCTGCTCCAGTTGTTTGTTCTGTCAGCTATGATGCTCCCGTCATTTCATTCAATGCTATCAGAGAAGGAGACATTATTACTAGTTCCGCACTGATTCCAATTCGAGCAACCTTCTATGATTCCAGCAATTACACTCATTTTATGACGTACATTGATGGTGAAATGAAGTGCAATGGTGGCTATGGATATCTTGGAAACGGGTATTACAATATTTGGGGTGGCTATCCTTGGACAACCGATCCTGCAAATATGAGTGAGGAAGATTACCTCGATCCATCAATTTATGGAAATGGACCACATACTCTCACAATATTTGCCGAGGACAGAGTCGGAAACACTACGACCGAGGTCATCCATTTCACTACTCAGATTGCACCGCCTAGCCTTTCTTCGGTAGAGTTTGTTGATGGTTCTGAAATTAGTGAGGGTGAATCTCTTAAAGTGAGTGTCAGAATCAACAACGCAGAGAATCTGACAGTTGTCAAGATTCTTTCTGATGGAAAAGAGGTTCTGTCCAAGAATATATCTCAGAGACTGCCGTCATTCTCAGAGATATTCTCACTGTCTTCTGATTACTTGAAGACCGGTACTCATTCCTTGCAGGTCGTCATGGTGGATCGCAGTGGAGAGTCACATGTTTCTGATTCGTATGAATACACCGCAATAGGTGATGATACTGCACCTTCTATTGAAGGTTTCAGTATAACTGATGGTCAAGAGTTTACAGAAAATGAGGTTGTAGCATGGGATCTCGCAGTATTCGATGCAACCGGAATAAAGAGCTTCTTCTTTGAGGTTGATGGAGTCCGTCAGTATCAGTACAGTTCGCGTGATGTTGAATCATCATATCAAAATCTTGATCCGACTATCCGTTTCAGAGTCTACGGATATAATAATGGTGAACATGAACTTAAAGTGACGGCGAACGACTTTGCCGGTAATGAAACGGTTATATCCAGAACAGTGAGTGTTAACAAAGAATTACCGACTGTATCTTTGTACAAACATGAAGAATCCAGTGATTATGTTCAGTATTATGCACGTATTTCCCGTGTTGGTTGGATATATGATGGATATATTCTAATTGATGGTGAGATTTTAAAGTACTTCTGCATCAACAATACAAGCGATGATACTTATTCAAACGATTATTGGACTGGCAGGTTGTATTTTGATGATCTCCCCTCTGGTACTCATACTATTAAGGCTGTTTTCCATTCACAAGGTGGCGATAAGATTGAATCAGAGGAAATTGCATTCTCCAATACTCGGGAGAAGAATGATTCTAGGTTTGGATTAAACAAGACATGGAATGCTGATGGAACGCTCATTGCAGATAAGTCAACGCAGTATTTGTGGAACTTTGATGATCCTATGGGCATGAGTTTTGAGAGTATCAGTGATAAGAATCTTGGTACAATTAAAGCGTCGAGAAAGGGATTAGGATCTAAGGCTGGCAGCATTTATTATGATACAAGCGATAATATATCGTTCTTCAATTCAGAATGGACATTAGAGTATTGGGCAAAAGATGAATATGGAGGAACTGATAACATAAATATCGATATTCGAAATGTAGTTGATTCTGATAACAATCACAGATCATCTAATGATTCATCAGGTATTGATGCTTGGTATTACTACTTGTCTGGATCTGATGATTCATCATTGACACAGCAACACATAAATGGAGCTTGGACATCAAGAGTAGACAGATCTGAATGGCATCATTATGCCATAGTGTCGACAGGTTATCGCTTTGAAATATACTTGGATGGTATTCTTACGAATTATACTAACGGGTATTTGGCTTCGAGTAGAAATGCAACTGGATTGTATATAGATACGAATGACAGTGCATTTATAGACGAGCTCAGAATTAGTGATATCGCACGTTCGGGTGATGAGCTCTGGGACTACGTCCAGTACGTGAAGAACAATAATCTGTTACCTGAATGATAATTGTTGAATTGGTTATAAAAAAAGGAGATAGAAACAAATGAAGAAAATTGCAATCATGCTGCTGTGCATTCTGGCACTGGGTTTGGTCGTATCATGCGCCACAAAGAATCATGAGGTCGCATTGTCGCAGAACAAGGCTGTAAAGGGAAAGAACGGCGTTCTGAGACCTGACTGGGTCATCTGGGATCAGTCTAACTTGATCAACCACTATGTTTCCGGTTACGGCACAGGAACGACCTTCGAGGTCGCCAAGCAGAAGGCCCAGCTGAATGCGGATGCCGATCTTGCAATCTGGGTTTCTGATTCTGTCAAGGCTGTTCGTGAAAGATACATTTCAGAAAATGTTGTCGGTGAGAACAGAACATATCTGGACAAATTTGAGTCAACGGCAACCGAGATGGGAGTCGCAGTTCTTTCAGGAGTCAAGGAAGTTGACTATTGGGAGGATATCGATGGTGGTGTCTGGGTTCTCAGAAGCATTCCTGTGGCAAACGTAAGGGATCAGATCAATACAGCCATTTCCACAACATGTGCGGATGAGACTCTGTTCTCTTCCTCTGCCGAGGCAAAGGCTGTGATGGAGAAACTTGAGAAGGCTCTCGACGAGTATTTCCCGACAAAGTGATGAGAAAGAGTATTTCAATTATCATGGCGGTCCTGCTTCTTGCAGGACTGCTGATATCCTGTTCCTCGACCGCATGGACTGAAAATCCGTACGGCAGCTTTCCGCAGTCAGACTATGTCTGTGCAGTAGGCAGGGGAAAGAATGCGGATGAAGCCGACCTTGCCGCAAGAAAGGAACTTGCTTCATTATTCGGCATGACTGTCCAGGCAACCGTCTCTAGGACAATCCTCGAGACATCCATGAACAGAGACGGCAACAAGTCGGATAGCTTCGGCGAGTTCTTCACAAGCACCGCATCCATGAACGTTACGGCGGACAATCTGTACGGTGTGGAGATTGCAAAGCGCACTTCGGAGAAGGACGGCACCTGCATATCCCTTGCCGTCATGGAGAGAAAGGTCACAACTGATTTCTATCTGGCGAGATTGAAATCAGATGGGGAGGAAATCCAGTTCCTGAAGGCCTCGATTCCGTCGTTGATCGGGACCATGAAAGCCGTGGAGGATGCTACTAGTCTTGTAAGAAAAAGCAATGACTACAATACCTCCGTTGTGATGTGCAACTATCTTTCGGGTAAAGAAATCCCGTTTGTCAGCCTTGCTGAAGGATATGAGCTTCACAAGAAGGCAAGAGAAGCGGTTGTTCTTGAGATTAATGTGGAAGGTGATGACTCCGGAGCGGTCAAATCCGCAGTGTCCAAGATCTTCACGGATGCTGGTCTTGCAGTATCTAACGGTACAAAGACACCCACTGCCAAGGCCGATGTTTCCATTGTCTGGCGGGAAAGCGCCGGAACAGGCGTTGCCAGCTCGTTCATTTTTGCTGACTACAATGCGGATGTATCCGTCATAGATCTTGCCGGAAACCAAACACTTCTTGTTTTCTCCGCAAAGGGGAAGGAAGGCCATCAGAGTTATGAAGGTGCAAAGGCCAGGGCAACCACGGCTCTTGTGAATACAATTGAAGGCAACTTCCGTGCCCAGTTTGCGGATACCTTTGCTTATTGAAAGGATAGAAATAGAAATGCGTAAGATTAAGAAATACCTGCTGATTTTGCTGGTTCTTGTCGTAAGTCTTCCGTTGTTTGCGGCATCTGTCAGCTACGATTCGGCTTTGAACGAGATAGTGGACACGTTTGCCGGAGTGCTCGGCAACAACACACCTGTTGCATTCGTGTCCATGGAAGCTGATTCCGAAGGCTTTTCGAAGCGGTTTGTCTCCGATGTGGAGAGAAATCTTGTGAACAGGGATGTCGTTGTGCTGGACAGGGGCAACATCGAAGCCATTGTCAAGGAGCTTGAGCTTCAGACAAGCGGGCTTATCGACGATGACCAGGCCGTGTCAATCGGCCACATGCTGGGAGCCAAGATGATAATCGCCGCTAAGGCATCGAACATAGTGAGTTCCTATCATCTGGATGTCCAGCTCATAGATATCGAGACCACACTGGTGAAACGTCATCTGGTGTACGATATTAAGTTTGATACCGCATTCAGGAACATCCTCAGCGGGTCATCAGACAATATCGGAAGCCAGAAAATCGGAATCGGTTTCCGCGGCGGCATGAGCTTTGAGTTCAACAAGGCCCATGAGGACATGGTGGGAACCGGAGCACGACCTGCGGAGGAGTCTCCCAAGGGCTTTGTGCCTACACTGACTGCCTTTTACAAGGTTCTGGACACCCTCAAGATCCAACTTGAGCTTTCATATCTGAAGAACGGAATCGATATCTACGGTTTCTATGATGATTCAACTGGGCGGATCTTCAACATTGATATCAGATATTCCACGCTGGATATCCCGATTCTTGTCGCATGGAACTTCATACAGAAGCCATTAAGCGTCGACATATTTGCCGGAGCCTATGTCTCGATTCCTGTCAGCACATGCAACATTGTTTATGAGATCAAGGACGAGCAGAAGAAGATCCAGGGATCTGTCGATGTCACAGGTCTTGTTTTCGGCGTTGTCGGAGGCTTTGATGCAGGCTTCAGGCTCGGTCCCGGAAACCTGCTTCTGGATGCCAGGTTCTTCTATGACCTGATGCCGTCAAAGGCAAAAGGTGAGCTTCTTGGAGACGAACCTCAGGGACTGATTTACCGCAAAGGCATAGTCGTTTCTGCCGGTTATGTATTCGAGCTCTGACAGACGGGCCTCTCCTGAAAAGGGGAGGCTTCATTCTCAGCAAGGGCTGAAATGTGCAATCTGTCAATGATACAGAAGTGGATAGGATTACGTATGTATGAATTAAACGGAATCTGCTATGCCGGAGAAAAAAGACCCTACCTCGAGGTGTCCAGTATAAAAATACTTGATGACGGAATACTGCTCGTAAAGTTCTCAACCTGTGAGACAAGACTGTTCGATGTAACATCCCTTTTGGACAAAGGCAGTGCTTTTCTTCCGCTGAAGTTGGAAGAAAACAGATAAACCGCTAAGGTGACTTATGGTTTTGTCTCATAGGCTGTAGAAAAGGCAATTGCGTTTAGCGGCATTAAACGCAGGTGTTTAGTACAACTAAACACATTTATGAAATAGTTTGATCACTATAACTGAATTCCAGGGTCAGTTTTTACCGGGGACTGTGATATCCGACATGTCCAGACTGTAGATCAGATCCTTGGGTACTTCCGGTCTGCGGATAAAGGCAATCATATATATAGGCAGATATGTTTTTTTCTGTTCTACCCTGATGTTGCAGTGAGCGAACACAAGTCCTTCCTTGATTTTGTATTCATTGCTTGACAGAAGATTGGTCAACGCTGCATGACGCAGGTAGTCCTTGCCTGACTTGATTTCCAAAGGTACAACGCATGCATTCTGCTCGATGAGAAAATCTACTTCTCCGTTTTTCTTGCTGTTGTAGTAGAATAATTCGAAACCATGTGCCCTGAGCTCCTGAGCCACGACATTCTCGAAGATTGCTCCCATGTTGATATTCAATTCACCGTTCAGAATCTTGAGTTGGATTCCGTCCTTTGCATATAATGATGCAAGAAGACCCACATCACTCAGAAAGAGTTTGAACAGGTTGGTCTTCTTTGACAGTTCAAGCGGAACCTTGGGTTCTTCTGCAATGTAAGCGGGTAGGGCAACTGCGGCATTTCTGAGCCAGATGAATGTGTTTCTGTATGTCTCGAACCGTCCTTTCTGATTCATCTCCTTCATTATGAAGCGTTTGTTTTTGGAATTCAGTTCACTGGGTATCCGCTCGAATGCATCGTTGATGTAAAGCTTGTTTTCTTTGTCATATTTGGAAATGTCTTCTCTGTACTGGCGGATAATCTGGTTTTGAATCTGCTGGACTTCGCTCAGATTCTGAGTATCTACATACTTCTGGACCGCCTCCGGCATTCCACCGATTATTAGGTACAGGTTGAACAGCTTCAGAAACCGCCCGTTGATTGCCTCTTCAACCGGTTTTTTTTCTTCAAAACAGTCTTCAAGATATTTGATGACATCGGGCTGGACCCTGTTCGCAACCATGAATTCCTCAAAGTCAAGCGGATACATGTCATGTATATCCATGTAACCGACCGGAACAGACCTGATTCCTTTCAGTTCAACACCCAGCATCGAGCCGCTGAGGATATATCTGTATCGTCCGTCTTCGACGAGGAATTTGATGTGTGTCAGCAGATCGGGGATTTCCTGTATTTCATCGAAAAAGAACAGGGTATTTCCACTGACCAGGGGTTTGTCAGCCAAGACGGAAAGACGGATGAAAAGGTCGTCGGTGTCCTTGATGTCCTTAAGTGTCCTGAGGGCTGTTTCGTTTTTTATGAAGTTTATTTCTATGAATGATTCGAAATTCTTTGTTCCGAATTCCCTGATTAGGTAGCTTTTGCCTACCTGACGGGCACCTGTGATTAATAATGCCTTGTTTCCGAGTTTGAATCTGTTCAGTTCTTTTTCTGTTTTCCGGTGTAGCATGAGTCAATGATAAACCATGGTTCACACTTTTCCAACAGTTTCGTGACAAATATTCAACACTTTTCCATGCACTTTTCGATAATAGTGTACTTCCGCAGATGAAACCAATCAATTATATCTCTAAAGTCATCAAATAAACTGAAACTTTCATGTGATAGTTTGCATATTATTTGACAACTATCAGTGCAAGAGTCTTATTTGGGGGATAGGAATGGAGTATTGACACACAGAAACGTTTTGTGGTTAATTACAGACAACATTGCATTTAAAGGATAGAGGTGCGGCAGACATGAGTAGTCCGGGTGCCAAGACCGAGCAAGGGTCGTTGCCAGGGTGAAGGGGGATGCCGCCGAAAGCGGGAGGTTGCAAAACCCGCTTGGTCATTCGGAGAATATCCGCCTGACTGTCGCTGATGCGGAGAGCTATGTATTAATGCTTCTAACTGTCAAACAGAACGAAGAATAATAACAGGCCGATGCACAGCGCATCGGCCTTTCTTTTGCAGTAGATGAAGGAGTTTCAGTATGAAAGGAAAAGAACCTATTTTTCGCGGAGCTGCAACAGCGTTGGTCACACCGTTCACAGAGACCGGTGTAGATTACGAGAACTTCGGACGCCTCATCGACTGGCAGATTGAAAGTGGAATCGATGCCCTGGTAATCGCCGGAACAAGCGGTGAGGGCTCCACACTTTCAGACGCAGAGCACAAAGAGGTCATCAGATTCGCAGTCGAGAGAGTCGACCACAGAGTCCCCGTCATTGCAGGAACAGGATCGAACGAGACCCCGTATGCAATCGAGCTCTCACAGTATGCCTGCAAGGTCGGAGCCGACGGACTTCTGATCGTCACACCGTATTACAACAAGGCAACCCAGAAGGGACTTGTTAAGATGTACACACAGATTGCCGATGAGACCGACAAGCCGATCATTCTGTACAACGTTCCGTCCAGAACCGGCGTCAACATCGAGCCCAGGACATATGTCGAGCTTGCAAGACACAACAGGATTGTCGGAATCAAGGAAGCCAACGGCAACATCTCCAAGATTGTCGAGACGGCCGCTCTTGTCGGTGACAGACTGGACATGTACAGCGGAAACGACGACCAGATCATCCCGATTCTTTCTGTCGGAGGACAGGGTGTCATCTCCGTTCTCTCCAACATCATGCCGGCTGAGACAAGCCGCATGTGCCATCTGTTCTTCGAGGGCAAGGTCCAGGAAGCTGCCAAGATGCAGATGGATCTGATTCCGCTGATCAACGCACTGTTCTGCGAGGTCAACCCGATTCCTGCTAAGGCCGCTGTCTCTGCACTTGGATTCGGAAAGAACATCCTCAGACTGCCTCTTACAGAGATGGAGAGCGAGCACGAGGCCAACCTCCTGCAGCTGATGAGATATCACGGAATACTCGGTTGATCGGAGCGCCTGATGAGAGTAATTGTCAACGGAATCACAGGAAGGATGGGCCAGATCATCAAGGCTCTGGCAGAAAAGGGCTTTGCCGGATCTGTTTTCGCAGCAGGAGTCAGTCCTGATGTGACAAAGGACGAAGGCAACATCCACAGCAGTTTCACCACCTGCACGGAAGATGCCGATGTGGTTGTGGACTTCTCGTTCCACGGTGGGGTTAAGGAACTTCTGGACTTCTGCGTCAGCAGGAAGCTTCCCGTGGTGGTGGCAACAACAGGCCATACTCCACAGGAATTCGATCTGATAAGGAAGGCATCTGAGGTGATTCCCGTGTTCCACAGCGCCAATATGTCCATCGGAGTGGCTGTCCTTGCAGACCTTGCAAAGAAAACTGCCGCGGCTTTCCCCGATGCCAACATAGAGATTGTGGAGACCCATCACAACCAGAAGCTCGATGTACCCAGCGGGACAGCGCTTCTTCTTGCAGATGCAATCCGTCAGGCAAGACCCGAAGGTGTCTACAACATCGGACGTCATGAGAACGGAAAACGCACTGATCAGGAGATAGGAATCCATTCACTCAGAATAGGAAATGTAGTTGGAATCCATGAGATTCTGGTCTCCACTGGTAACGAGACTATCACTTTGAAGCACGAGGCCCACTCGAGGGCCCTGTTCGGCGAAGGTGCCTTAAGGGCAGCAGCTTTCCTGGTAGGAAAGAAGCCCGGACTCTACAACATGAAGGATATGGTCGGATGAACGCTCAGCAGATTATCGAATATATAGCAAAGGCGGAGAAGAAGACTCCGGTAAGGCTTTTCGTAAAGGAGAAGCAGAGCATAGATTACGGCAGTGCCAAGGTTTTCGGCGCAGGAGACAAGATCGTCTTCGGCGACTGGAAGGAACTTGGTCCTATTATCGAGGCCAACAGGGATAAGATCGAGGACATCGTGATCGAAAACGATGCCCGCAATTCTGCAATCCCGATGCTGGACAAGAAGAACATCAACGCCCGCATCGAGCCGGGTGCTATCATCCGCGAGCAGGTGCAGATAGGGGACAGGGCCGTTATCATGATGGGAGCCATCATAAACATCGGCGCAGTTGTCGGTGAAGGCACCATGATAGACATGGGCGCTGTACTTGGTGGAAGGGCCACTGTCGGCAAGAACTGCCACATCGGAGCCGGAGCCGTGCTGGCCGGAGTGATCGAGCCTGCATCGGCACAGCCTGTGAGAGTGGGTGACGGAACCCTTGTGGGTGCCAATGCCGTTGTGATCGAGGGCGTTCAGATCGGAAAGAACTGCGTGGTGGCAGCAGGTGCCGTTGTTATCGAGGATGTTCCGGACAACATGGTCGTAGCTGGCTGTCCTGCCAGGATCATCAAGGAAAAAGACGACAAGACCAACTCAAAGACCGCCCTTGAGTCGGCTCTGAGGACCCTTTGACGGAGAGATAAGTGAACAAGACCGTACCGTTTACATTGGAGCAGGCACAGGCCTGGCGTGACAGATTCGGAACTCCTCTCTACGTATATGATGAGAGTGCGATCAGAAAGACCGTCTCTGATGTACAGAAGGCATTCTCCTGGAACAAGGGTTTCTGCGAGTGCTTTGCCGTCAAGGCAACACCGACTCCGGCCATCATCAGGCTTCTGGCTTCCATGGGTTGCGGAACCGACTGCGCATCAATTTCGGAGCTTGCAATCAGCAAGGCATCCGGACTGAGCGGACGCAGGATAGTTCTGACTTCAAACGAGACCTCTGACGATACATACAGAAGCGCTGTGGAGCTTGGTGCCATCGTCAACCTTGACGACATCACCCAGATCGATGTCCTTGAGAAGGCTGCGGGAATTCCGGATACCGTGTGTCTGAGGGTCAACCCCGGTTCATTCTCGTTCACTAGCGGAATCATGGGGAACCTTCAGGATTCCAAGTTCGGACTGACAAAGGACCAGCTTTTCGAAGCCTATTCAATATTGAAAAAGAAGAATGTGAAGCATTTCGGGCTTCACTGCATGGCGGCATCCTGCTGTATGGACGGAACCTATTATCCTCTTCTGGCCGAGATGCTGTTCAATCTGGTTGTTGAAATTAAGGAAAAACTCGGCATACAGATCGAGATCGTGGACTTCGGCGGAGGAGTGGGAATCCCTTACAGGGAGAACGAAAAGGCCGTCGACATCCTGTCTGTCGGTGCGAAGGTTAAGGAAGTCTATGACTCCATCCTTGTTCCCCAGGGCATGGAGGTTGCAATCTACACGGAGATGGGACGCTTCATCACAGGCCCTCACGGATACCTTGTGACATCAGTGCGCGGTTTCAAACATATTTATAAGGAATATGTCGGGCTTGATGCCACTGCATGTGACCTCATCAGGCCGGCCATGTACGGCGCATACCATCACATCACCGTTCTGGGCAAGGAAAACGCTCCTAAGGACACCACTGTGGATGTGGTCGGAGGTCTGTGCGAGAACAACGACAAGTTCGCCATAGACAGGGCTCTTCCAAATGTCGATTACGGTGACATACTCGTGATCCATGATGCAGGAGCCCATGGAAGGTCCATGGGATACAACTACAACGGAATGCTGCGCTGCGGCGAGCTTCTGATGGACGGGAAGGGCGAGGTGAAGCTGATCAGAAGGTCAGAATCTCTGGACGATCTCTTCGCCACATTCGATGTAGATTCTGAATTCAATTACTGAGGTTGCGATGAAAGACAGGCTCAACAGTGCGGTTTACGGTCTCAAAAGAAGTGCCATCAGGGAGTTCTCGCGCCTTGCCAAGGAAACTCCCGGCTGCGTTGCCCTGACTCTGGGCGAGCCTGACTTCGATACTCCGGCTCCTATCAGACAGGTGGCGGAGGCTTCCCTTGAGAACCACGAGACCCATTACATCGAAAACAGCGGTCATTACGCGCTCAGAAAGAAGATTTCCGAATTCGAGAAAGAAAAGCATGGTTTTGAATGCTCTCCAGACCAGGTGACAGTCACATCTGGAGCTACGGAAGCTCTGTTCGTGGCGCTCTATGGCGTTCTGAATCCCGGAGACGAGGTCATAATTCCCACACCTGCATTCGTTCTCTACGAGGAGATCGTCAAGCTTGCACGTGGTGTCACTGTCCATCTCGATATAAGCAGAACGGATTTCCAGATTCGTGAAGATGACCTGAAATCTCTTCTGACAGAAAGAACCAAGGCCATTGTTCTTAATTCTCCAAACAATCCCACGGGAACGATTCTTGATGAAGTGTCGCTGAAGGCGGTCCATGACTTTGCAAAGGAGAATGACATATTTGTCATATGCGACGATGTCTATAGGGAGCTTGTCTACACAGACGGCTACCACAGCTTCACTGAGTTCGAGGATGTGAGGGACAGAACGTTCCTTGTGCAGAGTTTTTCGAAGCCCTATGCGATGACAGGCTGGAGAATGGGATATCTGATCTCACCTTCTGTTCTTGTGCAGCCACTTCAGCTTGTACACCAGTTCGTTGTGGTATCCACACCGGCACCGTTCCAGAAGGCAGCCATCAGGGCACTTGATTTCGACCCGGTGGAACTCAAGGAAACATACAGGAAGAGAAGGGCATACATGCTTTCTCGCCTGAAGGAGATGAATCTTGATCTTCCCGATCCAAAGGGTGCCTTCTACATGTTCCCTTCCATAAAGGCATTCGGCCTTGATTCGGCCACTTTCTGCAGGAGGATGATTTCCGAAACCGGTCTTGCGGCGACTCCGGGCTTCTGTTTCGGATCGGACGACCACATACGGCTTACGTACTGCTATTCCGACGACCAGCTGAAGGAAGGTCTGGACAGGCTTCAGGCTTTCATCGGAATACTAGAGAGGAGCAGATGATGGACTACCTTGCACGCGCAGAGCAGCTTGAAGACAGACTTCGTGAGATCAGGCAGGACCTTCACAGGCATCCTGAGATCGGAAACCACGAGTTCTATACCAGCAGTCTCATTGAGAGGACGCTGAAGGAGCTAGGCTTTGAAGTCACCCACATGTTGGACACAGCCCTTGTGGGGCGGATGAAATTCGCAGAAGGCGGAAAGACTGTTGCTCTAAGAGCCGACATGGACGCACTACCTGTCACCGAAGCAACAGGATGCGGATTTGAATCCGAGAATCCGGGCATGATGCATGCATGCGGCCATGACATTCACATGACTGCGGCACTCGGGACTGCTATGCTTCTTTCCGAGAACAGGGAGAACCTCAAAGGCGAGGTGGTCCTTCTGTTCGAACCGGATGAGGAAGGCTCGGGCGGAGCGCAGAGAATGATAGAGAAGGGTGCCATGAAGGGTGTTGATGCAGTCTTCGGCGGCCATGTCACACCTGACCTCCCGCTTGGAACCGTCGGTGTGATGTACGGCAAGTTCTATGCCGCATCCGATGTAATCACAGTCCATGTTCATGGAAAGTCCTGTCATGGGGCCACTCCTGAAAAGGGCCACGATGCGCTTCTTGCGGCTTCCGGGATGGTCACCGGCCTTACATCGCTCAGACCTTCGTCAGGAGACAGGGCGGTTCTTACAATAGGACAGTTCGAAAGCGGAACGGCCTGCAACGTCATAGCTGACGAGGCGTTCTTCAAGGGCATTGTCAGGACTCTGGGAAACACAGACCGTCTTGAGATGAGGCAGATGATCCGGGACGTTGTTGATACTGTAAGCAAGAAGTACGGTGTTAAGACTGATCTTGAGATCGGCTATTCCTATGCAGGTGTTGTTAATACGGAAAACGAGACAAGGGTTCTGGAAAGCAGCGCACAGAGTCTTTTGGGAAAGGAGAAGGTCGTCAGGATTTCCGAGCCGTCGATGACCACCGAGGATTTCGGCTATTTCATCGACGAGTGCTGCGGAACTTTCTGCAACATAGGGGCAGGGTGCACACAGCCTCTGCATTCACCGACTTTCATTCCTGATGTCCGTGCCGCCGTCATAGCCAGTGCCGTATACGCCAAGACCATAGACAATTACCTCAAATAAGTCTGATTGACGTTGTGTCAATCCCTGTTTCTCAATATAATTGTCTCAATGACGTTGACAGATAATGCCAGATTGGTCGAAGCCATTCTGTTTCTTGAGAATGAACCTCTAACAGTTGAGCACATAGGTAAGATCACCGGTCTTTCCGACAAGGACATATCCGATGCCCTTTCGGAGATTTCCGAATCCTACTACGAGGACAACCACGGACTTGCCCTGGTTGAGAACGCCGAGTCCTACAGCTTTGTCCCGGTCTCCAGCCTGAACGACAAGCTCAGGTCCTGCTATGGACGCAAGATCGACAAGCGACTTTCCAAGGCTGCTCTGGAGACATTGTCCATAGTCGCCTATGCCCAGCCCATCACCCGTGGAGAGATCACGAAGATCAGAGGCGTCGTGTCGGATTCCATCATCAGGATCCTGCGCGAGCGCGACTACATCAAGGTTGTAGGCCGCAAGGACATACAGGGTCATCCATGTCTTTACGGAACAACGAGAAAATTCCTGTACACATTCAAGCTGGATTCGATCAGCGAGCTTCCGAGGCTCTCCGAAATCGACAGACAGCGTTTCGAGAAGGAAGAAAATGAGAATTGAATATCCCATCAGACTCCAGAGCTACCTCTCCAAATGCGGAGTCGGTTCAAGACGCGGCTGCGAGGCACTGATCACCGAGGGCCGCGTCATGGTCAACAACAAGGTCGTCATCGAGCTTGGGACCAAGGTAAACGAGAACGACATAGTCTATGTGGACGATGTCCTTGCCGAGCCGGAGGAGAGGTCCTATTACTTCGCACTTAACAAGCCCCGTGGATTCGTCTGCACCAACTACGACCCCAACGAGAAGGCCTATGCAAGGGACCTTATCGATGTTCCTGAGAAGAACCTTCTTTTCAACGTGGGAAGGCTGGACAAGGATTCCCAGGGTCTGATTCTTTTCACCAACGACGGGGACTTCGCCAACCTGATAATGCACCCGTCCTCGGAGACCGAGAAGGAATACATCGTCCGAACGGACAGGGACATTGCCAAGAAGGACATGGACGATGCCTACCGTGGTCTTGTAAAACCCTATAGAATAAGATCATATAAGATGATTTCCAAAAGAGAGGTGAGTGTGGTCCTGACCGAGGGAAAGAACCGGGAGATCAGGAACATGTTCGACATCCTGGGCTATGAGGTCAAGAAGCTCACAAGAATCCGCATAGGATGCGTGAAACTTGAGGATCTGCCCACTGGCCAGTACAGAAAGCTCACCAAGGCCGAGGTCGCAGGACTTGAGAAGGAAGCCAAGGGAGGGAAGAGATGATCGTTGCCATAGACGGACCTGCCGGAGTCGGAAAAAGCTCCATTGCAAAGATGGTCGGAAACAAGCTGGGACTCTACTATCTGAACTCAGGAAACTTCTATAGGGGAGTCACTTACCGAGTCCTTCATCTGGGACTTGATCCGAATGACAGGGAGACCTGCATCAGGACGGCAAAGGAGGCTCTGTTCGATGTGGTGGACGGTCATTTCTACCTTGACGGACAGAATGTCGAGGACGAGCTCCATACTCCGGCAATCGACCTGTGGGCTTCCAAGATATCGGTCATTCCAGAAGTCAGGGCCATTGTCAACGAGAGGATCCATGAGCTTACAAGAAAGCTGGACATCATCGCCGAGGGCAGGGACATGACTACTGTGGTATTTCCAGATGCCGAGTTCAAGTTTTTCTTCGATGCAAAGCCGGAGGTGAGGGCCAAACGGCGCTTTGACCAGAACCCGTCGGCCATGGAGTACGACAAAGTGCTTGCCGAGATCAACGAACGTGACCAGATTGACAGGAACAAACCGGTCGGAGGGCTTAAAATAGCCCCGGATGCCATATATATAGATACTTCATACTTGACCATAAATGAAGTTTGTGAGAAAGTTGTAAACGCCATAAAAGGCCAAATTGCCTGAAATGGCGTAGTTTTTATACGGATCAGGAGAAAAAGAACGTGTCAGAAGAAAGAGAAAATGAAATGCTGGATACCACTGAGAACATGCAGAGCATGATGCAGGAGGAGTATCTTAAATCTCTTGATGGAATCGAGGACGGTCAGCTCGTTACCGGTACTGTTGTTCAGGTCAATAACGAGACAGTGTTTGTTGATGTCGGTTACAAGTCAGAGGGAAGACTCCCGCTTGAGGAGTTCGATGAGGCACCAGCAATTGGTGACCCCGTTACGGTTCTGATTGTTAACAAGGAAGGAAAGGGTGGCCAGGTCATCATTTCCAAGAAGAAGGCAGACGTGAAGGCCAGAGGCGAAGAGCTCAGGAAAGCCGCGGACGACAAGACACCTGTCGAGGGTAAGTTTGTCAAGGTCATCAATGGAGGATTCGAGGTCGATCTCGGATCGGACTTCTTTGGTTTCTGCCCGCTTTCAAAAGCAGACATCACCAGAACTGAGAATCCGGAGAGCCTTATCGGAATCTCCGATTACTTCATCATTGAAAAGTTCCACGGCGGAAGCAAGCTCAAGAGCGTTGTTTCAAGACGTGATTACCTTGAGAGAAAGATCAAGGAGAACAAGGAGAAGTTCTTCTCAACAGTCAAGATCGGCGACGTTGTCGAGGGTGTCGTGAAGTCATTCACAAGCTTCGGTGCTTTCATCGACCTCGGCGGATTCGACGGACTGCTCCACCTCAACGACATGTCATGGGGCCACGTAAGCCGTCCGCGTGATTTCGTCAAGAAGGGTGAGAAGATCCAGCTCAGACTCATCGCAATCGATCCCGAGACAAAGAAGATCAATCTTTCACTCAAGCACATGCAGCAGGATCCTTGGACAACATTCGAGGATAACTTCAAGGTCGGCGACGTTGTCACAGCTCCTGTCACCAAGATGACCACATTCGGAGCCTTCATCGAGATCGCTCCCGGCATCGAGGGACTTGCTCACATCTCAGAGCTCAGCTGGACAAAGAGAATCAACAACCCGAAGGAAGTCCTGAACATCGGTGACGTCGTTCAGTGCAAGATCCTCGGATACGATCTGGACAAGAAGAGAGTCTCCCTCGGAGTCAAGCAGCTCATGGACAACCCATGGGATTCTATCGCCGAGCGCTATCCTGTCGGAATGGTTCTCTCAAGACCTGTCGTCAAGATCACCAACAGCGGTGCATTCGTCAATCTTGAGGACGGAATCGACGGATTCCTCCATGTTGACGATGTTTCCTGGACAAAGAAAGTCAAGAACATGTCTTCATTCTGCAAGGAAGGAGATGTCATCGAGGTTACAGTCACAAAGGTTGAGCCGGAGAACCGCAGAATCAGACTCGGTGTCAAGCAGCTCGAGAACAACCCGTGGCAGACTCTCAAGCAGCAGTATCCGAAGTACTCGGTCATCACCGGAACAGTTTCCAACGTCACCGACTTCGGTGTCTTCGTCAAGGTTCTCGGAGAGATCGAGGGACTGATTCCCAAGTTCGCTCTTGTCGGACCGGATGAGGAGTACAGCGATGAGGTCCTCAAGAAGTTCAAAGTCGGCGATACTGTCACAGCCATGGTCATGGATGTCATTCCCCAGCAGCAGAAGCTCTCTCTCTCGATCAAGGAGATGAAGAGACGCGACCAGCAGTCAGAGGTTGCAAAGTACATGTCCAACTCAGATGATGATGACGTCGTCACATTCGCCGATCTCATTTCTTCACGTGAGGACAAGTAAAGATGGCAACAAAGAAAATCCAGAAAGAGGAGATCACTGCCGAGCAGAAACTGGTCGGCAATGTCTCTGACTTCTTCATCAAGAATCGAGTAGTGCTGTTTGTCATCACTGCCATCATCATTGTCGGAATCGTTGCAGCAATCATTGCTGTCGGCGCTACCAACAAGGCAAAGGCAAATGCACAGATCAAGATCGCTGAACTTGAGCAGAGATATGCAGAGATGCTGATTGATGAGAATCCGGACTGGGCAGGTCTTTCAACCGACCTCAAGGCCATGGTCAAGGGTTCCACATATCCTTCAGTCAAGGCTGCCTACATCCTGGGTCTTGTCCAGCATGAGCAGAAGGACTATGCAGGTGCACAGGCCACCTTCGAGCAGGCTTATAACCTAAACACGAAGATCTATGTCGCACCTCTTGCCCTTGTGAATGCAGCCGCATGTGCAGAAGAGCAGGGTAACACAGCAAAGGCTCTCGAGCTCTACAACAAGGTTGCTTCCGATTATGCTGAAAGCGGAGTTGCTCCGAAGGCTCTCTTCAATGTTGCAAGAATCTACTATCAGCAGGGCAACACTCAGCTGGCTCAGGCATCGTTCGCCCAGGTCGCTTCATACTATCCGAACTCAGAGTACGGAAAGCTTGCCAAGAACCTGGCTACAGTTCTCTGAAAAGAGGTCTGAATGAAAAGCAGACGTCACCTTTCAATATTATTGTTGGTGGCGTCTGTTTTTTTGTTTCTTGTCAGCTCCTGCGGCATCCCTACCTACATTGTTCCAAGTAGAACATCAATTACCAAGGGTACCTATGATGAGGAGAACAAAAAGCTGACATTCGGTCTGACTTATGCAGCGGATTCCGAAGATGTTTCGGCCGACCATGTCGGACTGCTTCTTCTTTTCTATCTGGGTGACAGTACGAACAGTGCCTCAACCAGTATCAACAGCAAATTCTCTTCACAGTTCAAGAAATCAAAGTATGACGGAGATTTCGTTACAATAAAAGAAAATACTCCTGTATTATCTTACACTTATTCGGAAATCGAGTACAAGATCTATGCCTTTGAAGTGGGTGGCAATGTAATCAGCAACCCGGTGTACACTCTGGATATCCCCGATAATCCTGCTGTATACAACATAACTCTGGAATACTTGAAGGACGAGAAGAAAGTAAAGATGTACTGTTCTGAAATCCCACTTCCGGAAGAAGGGATTGAGCTTGATTTCTATGATGATTTCGATGTACCCATTGAGACGTCGTTCATCCATATCTACGGCGCCATGAGCGTTCAGAGTCCAAACTACAGCAACATCTACTGGTCAGATCTGCAGTACTGCGGTTTCATACAGTAAAATTTCAAAGCACAATCAACGGAACGTCCATCTCTTCCTTTGTCAGGCCCGCATGGATACCTATGAGGGTTGTATCCTGTCTTTCATCGTCTATGCAGTATTCATCAGTTGAAACGGCGACGAAATCACCTACGAATCCGTCAAGGCGAGGGTGGGGGACTCCTGTTCCGAGAAGACCGCTTGTCAGGAATTCCTCATGGGTCATTAGAATGAAGTGGTCCTTGAATAGGTTGTTGAATTTTTCCCTGAATTCTTCTTTCTTTCCGTCTTTGACCCAGAATGTGGCAGTACGGAACTCGATGGAGTGGTTTCTGACAAGAAGGTCTTTCAGGTCCGGATAGTCGCTGAGGAATATCCATTTTGAATTGATCTGGCTGTGCTCTGCTGTAACAAAGACTACAGTATCATCGCCAATCGACTTGGATAGTCTTTCAAGTTCTGAATCTATTTCCTTGAGTATGGGTTCGACATTGACTTTGTCATCGACTCCTGTTTTGTGCATCTGTTCATCGGGATCCGGCCAGTAGCAGTAGATGAAGTTCCTGTTTTCCTTTGTGTTCTCGATAATGGCGTCACAGTTTTCCCTGATGGATTTTGTCTGGACTGTGGAATCCGTTCTGTTTACCTTGAACGGTGAGACTGCAATGCATCTGACTTCGGGATCTGTTTCCCTGATCTGGACTCCAAGGGATCTGTAGGGTAGGGCGGCATAGGCAAGATGTTCGGGTGCTGCAGGAATCCTTGTGTTCTGAATAGAATTGAAATATGTGATGACGTTCTTGTCGACTTCTTTGAAATATGTTATCCAGCCTATCCAGCCTGTTTCCAAAGGTGTCAGTCCAGTGTTGATGGCTGTGGTTGCAGCTACGGTTGTCGGAGGAAAAACTGAAGTGATGGGACGTATGATGTGCTTTCTGGTGAAAGAATCAGCTGGAAGATAACGTTCCAGGATTGATATTCCCATTGCATCGAAAACCATGATGACCACATTGCGCGGGTTGCGTTTCTCAAGAACTGAATCAGCTTCCGGAAGACTGTTGTGTCTGATATCAGGAACGTTGAAGTACTTAAGAACCGAGCAGGCAAGATTCACGATTGAATGGTTGTAGTCAGGATATTCAGTTTTCATGGTTTTTTTTCCGATAGGTGTACATCTCCTAAAATTGGATATAATGCATCTTCTGTCAAACTTTAGAAGTGCCTTATATCAGTTTGACCCCACATTCACTTCTTTCTTTGCAATATTCCACAGCTCGTCCCACTGATCTGCGGAAAGATCCTCATATTTCAGATTACGTTCCTTTACCAGTCTATTGACAATATTGAAACGCTTAATGAACTTGGTATTGGCATAAGACAGCGCGTCCTGCGGCTTGATGTGCATCTTCCTGCAGAGATTAACTACAGTGAAAAGAACATCTCCCAGTTCTTCCATTCTGTTTTCCTCTGTCTTAGCTTCCATGACCTCATCAAGCTCTTCATGGATCTTGTCATAGACTCCCTGTTCATCCGGCCAGTCGAATCCGACCTTCACGGCTTTCTTGGATATCGCATAGCATCTCTCAAGTTCCGGAGCATCTTTAGGTACTCCGTCGAAGAAATCCTCGTCGGACTTGATACGGCCTTCTTTCTCAACTTTGATCTGGTTCCAGTTCTTCAGAACCTGTTCGGTGTTGTCCACATGAACATCTGAGAAAACATGAGGATGACGGCGGATGTATTTGTCACATGCGTCGTTGAGACATTCTGCCAGGGAGAAATCTCCGTTCTGGTCATGGATCTTTCCAAGAAGGAAAAGATTCAGATAGACATCTCCAAGTTCCTCGCTCTGATGAGGAGCATCGTTCTCATTGAGTGCATCCACATATTCATAGATCTCGCCCTGCATGCTGCGGACGATATCACGCGGCATCTGTTCCTTGTCCCACGGACATCCGTCCTTGGGATCTCTGAGACATGTGACGATATCATACAGATTCTTCATGTTCTGACAGACATCGTCTGTCTTGTTGAGTTTATAGTCGATCATAGATCCTCCATGAGGATGCGCTTTCTGGTCATTTTCGTGCATCCTGCTATATGGAACTTGCTCATTTCCTTCGGGAACAGCAACTTGAACAGGTTCTTGTCTCCGTTGACTGTAAGTACGAATGAATCCTCTGACGTTTTCTCCAGTCTGTAGTCATCTGAGGATTCGTTGCATTTGCTTTCAAGAATCGAAAGGATTTCGGCGTCCCTAACGTCTGTGATTTCATATACGCTGCCTTTCATCCTGCTTGAAAGCGATATCTTGCGTCCGGTCTTGTCCTGCGGGATTATCTTCATTGATTTGATATTGAAACCTTCCGCAAGAACTTCATTGAGCCTTGATACGGTGTTTTCGTTTATCTGGCTGATGGGAAGCTCGCAAAGAAGAAACTCGTTCTCACCGGTCACACCCATGGTTATGGGATTGAGGAATTCCATCTTCGGTTTGGGATTGAAACCTTGTGTGAAAAGAACATCGAGACCGGATCTCTGGAATGCCATCTCGAACTGCCTCATGACGGCTATGTGGGAATTGTAGATGGCCCTTCCCTTTTTCTCATATGTGAACACGGTCTGAACGTATTCATATGCCGGAGGTGCAACGTGAGCCTTGGGAACAATTGATTCGAAATCCTGGTTGTCGGCTTTGATTACCTTGGCTGCGTTCTTCGTGCAGACTCCGCACCTGTGGTCGCATTCGCTGTCACATACATGGGTAAGAACGGCATCCCGAGCTTTCTCATATTCCTTTCTGAGATAAGCTTTTGATACGTTCATCGATATAGAATCCCAAGGCAGTTCCTCATCAAGGGACCACTCCTTCGGAGATGTATCGTAGTTCAGGTCATCTATGGCTTGCTGCCAGAGATCCCATCTTATGTACTCATCCCATGCATCAAGTCTGCATCCGAGGCTGTAGGCCTTCTCTATAAGGTCGGCACACTCATATCCGCTACGTGAGAGTATGCCCTCAAGGAAGGAGATTGATGGCTCATGGTACGATACCTTAATTCCGGGAATCGCAGCCATGAGAGCACGTTTGATGCTTCGGAGGTGATCTCCTGATTCCTCCATCGTAAGCTGTCTGACCCATTGGAAAGGAGTGTGGGCTTTGGGAATGAAGGTTCCGATATTGATGTTCATGTTGATCTTCGTGGCATTTCTGATTGCCACAAGGAAATCAACAAGGTTCTGCTGCTCGGTTTCCCTGTCTATGAACGGAAGTCCGACCATGAAGTAGAACTTCGCAAGCTTCCATCCCCTGCCCTTCGCTTCCTGGATTATGCTGATGATGGACTCGAGCGGAACCTCTTTGTTAAGCCTTCTCTGGTCTTCCAGACGAGGTGTCTCGATTGCGAATGTAAGGCCGCTCTTTCTGACTTCCGACAGCTGTTCGAGGATATTCAGACTGAAAGTGCTGACCCTGAGGGACGGAAGCGAGAACGAAATGTTGCGTCCTCTGTATGTGTCGTTCAGAGCCTTGATGAGCTTGTCCAGATCGGGATAGTCGCCGGATGAGAGCGATGACAGGGTGATCTCCCTGTAGCCCAGCTGGTCTACGGTCTGACTTACAAGGTCGAACACCGTTTTCAGGCTTCTCTGTCTGAAAGGCTTGTAGAACTGGCCGGCATGGCAGAAGCGGCATCCGTTGGGACATCCGCGCATTATCTCCACTGTTCCGTGGTCCTGGGCTGTTTCAAATGAGGATACTGCAAAGTGTTTGAGTCTTGGATCCTCGTTCTGTGTTCCGAACTTGAGGTCCACTGCCCTGTTTGCAAGTTTCTTTCCCGGATACCAGAGGAATGGAATCTCCTTCAGAGCGGCTATACGCTCTGACCTGGTCCTGTACTTTCCGATGATGGTGACGATTTCAGAGAGGTCAGGCTCGGCCTCGCCTATATGGATGAAATCGACGAATCTGGCAAAAGGAAGCGGATTTGTGATGGCAGGACCGCCTGCGATGACTATGGGATCTGACTCCCTGCGGTCTTCGCACCTGATGGGGATTCCACCCAGATCCAGTATCTGGAGTATGTTGGTTGCCGAAAGCTCGTAACCTATCGAGATTCCAAGATAATCCAGCTTGTTCAGCGGAAAATGCTCCTGGATGGTGAAAAGCGGGATGTCCCTCTGGCGGAGCATTTTCTCGAAATCCGGAGCAACGGCGAAAACCCTGTCGCAGAAAGCCCCTTCAGTTCTGTTGATTATGTCATAGAGGATTCTGATGGCGTTGTTGGCCATTCCGATCTCATAGAGGTCCGGAAAGCACATGGCGCATTTTACGTCACCCGCGGAATATGGTTTTCTTCCGAATATGTATTCGCTTCCGATATATCTGGCGGGATTCTCGATCTCAAGGATGCCGTTTTCCAGACACTGTTCGAGATTCTTAATCCTTCCGTACTCATCAAGTCCGATCATTACTGCAGTTTGTCCTTCAGTTGGACATCTCCGGGATTGAGCTTGTATGCCTGCGTCCAGTAGATTCTGGCATTGACCTTGTCATACAGTTTGTCCAGGATGTTTCCTTTTATCTTGAGAAGGCATGAAAGCCTTGTGTTGTCTTCGGTATAGTATTTGTCATTCATCAGAAGATCAGTAAGGGAAAGAAGCCGCTTTGCCTCGTTCTCCGGAATGTTGATTTCAGATGAGAACCTCAGAAGAAGACTCAGATAGTCGTCCTTGTCGTCTGCGGCAATGGAGCCGTACCATGCGGTGAATATGTCTATGATGTAGCCGATGTCATGTGGTGCACTGAGCATCAGCGAAATGTACTCATTGAAATCCATGGTTCTTGAGAGGATGGTCAGGGTTTCCGAAGCCTTCTCCAATTCCCCCCTTCTGCTGTATGCGACATAAAGAGCCTTGAGCGCCTCTACTCCGTCGGTTGGAAGAAGCACCATGACTGTAAGGGAGTCGTATCTGTTAAGCTCGAGGAAATGGGTGACGGCATATTCCCTGTTCTCAGGATTCGAGCCGTCGTCAAGCGAAAGATACAGAAACAGGCTCTCAAGAGCCTTTTCGTCCTGACCTAGGGCGATGTATGACTTTGCCTTCAGAAGAAGGTCATCGGAAGTCGGGCTCTTGATATGGTTGATCTGTTTTATCGTCTCCTCGTATCTGCCCTTGTCATAGTTCTGCTGCGGATTGGAACACGATACAAGGATGACGGAAACCAACAACAAAAGAAAAAGGGGGAATGCCGGTCTGAATCTACTTTCCATTGCAATTCCCCCTATATAACAACAAAGAAGGTCCTCCGTAAGCCGAGTTCTGTTTATGCAATCATCTATCTGGTACTGACGTCACCGCCAGTCTCTAGCAGCCTACCCGCATGTATCGGACGGACAACCCACATGCTTCTTGGCCTTGCTCCTGATGAGGTTTACCATGCGGACACCATTACTGCTGTCCCGGTGGGCTCTTACCCCGCCATTTCACCCTTACCTGCAAGCAGGCGGTATGTTTTCTGTTGCACTTTCTGTAGCCTTACGGCTCCCGGGTGTTACCCGGCATCATGTCCTGTGGAGCTCGGACTTTCCTCTCCGGCATAGCCGAAGCGATTGCTTGTAGAACCTTCAGTATTCAAAAATCAAAGCGAATCGAGATCACCGAAATCGCCTGTTCCGATGAAGTCTTCGCTATCTGCATTGTCTTCTTCAGTCTCTTCCTCATCCTCAGCGGTGAAGAGGTTGTCGAAGTGCTGGTCATCAGCGCTTTCCTCATAGAAGAGGACACGGCTGCAGTACGGGCAGAAGTGGATGTCATCCTCTTCCCTGATGCCCTCGGTCTCCATTGTGGTGGATCTTCTGACATCATTCACATACTGGGCAGGAAGTGTCATGTGGCAACCTTCGCAGACAATGCCGTGGATGGGAACGATTCCCAGACCGCCCTTGTTCCTGATGATTCTCTCGAACTTGAACAGAAGGTTCGGATCAAGATCCTTTGCCAGTTCATTCTTCTCGGCAATGATCTGGTCCAGAACTGCCTGCTTCTCAGCAACAAGCTGGTCCTTGACCTTGGTCTCTTCCTCGACCTCTTCGGTCTGCTGGGCCATGATCTCTTCCTGTATTGAAAGCTTAGCATTCAGCTCGTCATAGAACTTCTCCTTTGCGATAAGTCCCTTTCTGAGTGTCTGCTCGGCGTTCTTTGCTTCCTCTATCTCTTTCTGCAGAGTCTCGAACTCCCTGGCCTGTGTGATGGTTTCCATCATCTTCTCGCAGGTCTCGCGCTTCACTCCGGCCTCATCAAGCCTGATGCGCAGATTCTTGAGCTCTTCCTTGACCTTCTCACTCTTCTCATGAAGCTCGAGATATGTGATCTTTGTCTTCTGCAGAACGGCTTCCTTGTCGGCAAGAGCCATCGGGATCTCTTTGATCTCGTCCTCTACTTTGAACATCTTGGCCAAGACGACCTGAAGCTTACTCAGTGTGTTATAGATTTCTTTCATCTAATCATCACTCCTAATTCTATATGATACTCAGACATAGTCCTTGAGTTTCTTGGCGCGCTTGGGGTGTCTCAACCTTCTGAGCGCCTTGGCCTCAATCTGTCTGATTCTCTCACGGGTTACTTCAAAATACAACCCAACTTCTTCCAGTGTCAATGAGTATCCGTCCTCAAGGCCGAAACGCATCTTGAGCACTTCCTGCTCTCTGGGAGGAAGGGTTGCAAGAACTTCACGAAGCTGCTCCTGAAGCAGTGCGAACGAGGTCTGTGTGGCAGGGTTCTCGACTTCCTTGTCCTCGATGAAATCGGAAAGAAGCGAATCCTCTTCCTCTCCGACAGGAGTCTCGAGGCTGATCGGCTCACGGGCGACGTTCTTGACGGTCTTGACCTTGCTCTCAGGCCATCCGAGCTTCTGGGCGATCTCTTCGTCGGTCGGCTCTCTGCCGAGGGTCTGCATAAGCATCCTGGATTCCCTTACAACCTTGTTGATCTGCTCGATCATGTGGACGGGAACCCTGATGGTCCTGGCCTGGTCGCTGATGCTTCTTGTGATGGCCTGTCTGATCCACCATGTGGCATATGTCGAGAACTTGTAGCCCTTTCTGTACTCGAATTTCTCGACGGCCTTGATGAGACCGATGTTTCCCTCCTGGATCAGGTCGAAGAAATGAAGGCCTCTGTTTGTGTATTTCTTGGCAATGGAGACGACCAGTCTGAGGTTAGCCTGGATCAGTCTGTCCTTTGCCGTCTTGAGCATCTTCATTCCACGCTTGATTTCCAGAGCCTGTGCAAGGATGACATCGCAGTTATCCTCGAATTCGAACTCGATCTTCCTCAGGCTTCTGACAGCCGTCTGATACTGGGAGATTAGGTCCTTGATGTCCTCAAGCGGCATGCCGAGTCTTTCCTCGACAGCAACACGCTTGGATGTTGTGACCAGATCTCTCGAAAGCTGTCTGACATCCTTGTCGCTTGCAACCTGGAGCTTGGACTCGAGAATTGTCTTGTTGCTCTTGAGCTCGTTGATGCTGTGCTCTGCGGAGATGAACCTGTCTGTGAACATGGTGATCTCTTCAGGCTGGATCTCTATCTGGGAGAGCTTCTTCAGAAGCTGATGCTTCTTCTTTATCAGCTCGTCGTTATGGAGGATCTCCTCTCCGGAAGCGAACTTGTTCTGCTTGAGCTCATTGTAGTTCTTCAGAGCGCTCTGACACTCCTTCAGTCCCTCGCGGTAGAAGGATGAGTAGCGTTTCTGCTCTGTGATGAGCTCTTTCTGGTCCTTGGCGTTGTAGTCCTCGGCCTCTTCGTACTTTGTGTTGAGCTTCTCCAAGATCTGGGTGAAGCATGTGATCATGATTCCGGACTGCTGGATGACGTTTTTGATGATCAGAGCGCCCTCTTCCATCTGCTTGGAAAGCTCGACCTCTTCGTCTGCTGTAAGAAGGGTCTCGCGTCCGATTTCACGCAGGTAGAGTCTGATTGGGTCATCTGAACTGGTCTCGCCCTTGTCTGTTCCCAGTATGTTCGGTCTGTTGCGGACAACCTGCTCAACATCCTCGTCGATGTTGGAGATACCCTCTGCAACCGATCCGTCAGAGAAATTCTCGCGGATGAAGCTCTTTGTGTAGGAATCCCTCTCGTCAAGGTTTTCCTCATCTTCCTCGTCCTCATCCTCGTCTTCGGATTCCTCTTCCTCGACCTTGGACAACTCGGCGTCCGTTGGCTCGTCGATGAGATCTATCGAATCGGCCTCGTCCTCGCCCATCATGTCGTCTTCATCCGAAAGAAGGTCGTCTTCCTCGCCTTCTTCCTCAAGGTCGGCAATCTCGTCGCTGGAAGGCTCCTCGATGTAGTCGGAATCCTCTGAATCGATCTCCTCGGCAATCAGGCCGAGCTTGGAGAGCTCTTCTCTGAAGAATGCGATGTCCTCTTCGGAATCAACATGCTCCCCGAGCAGATAATCCTTAAGGTCCATCAAAGTGAATTTGTTCTCATTCTGTGCAGAGAAAATCAGTATCTGCAGTATCTCATTCCTGTTCTCTTCAGTCATCAGTCAATCCTTGTTTTCCCTCTCGCCCTTGAGTTCCTCGATTTCCCTGTCCAGCGACATCTTCAACTGAAGCAGGTTCGCGAACTCCTGTTCGTCCGCAATGTCCATCTCTCCACCGTTCAGCATCCTCTGGATGTTCGTCCTTCTCTGTTCAAGCTGAGCCAGTTTGATCTGGAATACTGCATCGTCGAGCGTCTTGTCGACATCCATGCACTCATACATTCTACTTGTGAAGGCGCTAACTGCCAGTTCCTTCAGCTCCGGATCATCGATCATCTGAAGTATGACGTCGTCGGTTCTGATCTCACCGCGGGCCGCATCCTCTAGGACCGTATACAGCTTGATGGCCGCAGGGTCACTGAGATGGCTTAGTTTGACCTGGTTTCTGAACTGACTGAATCTGCTTCTGTTCTTCAGGAGAATCAGCATGGCTGTGAGCTCTGTTGACGTCTTAAGCGGGTTGAATGCTGTCTTAGCTTCCGGAATCTCTTCTTCCGGCTCCGTGTCGTTTCCGCGCTGTCTTAGATAATCGCTCAACACCTGATCCTCCGGTACCCGGAGAACGTTGGAAAGATATTTTATGTACCCTTGACGCTCGATTTCGGATCTTGTTGCGTCAAGATAAGGTTTAACCTCCTTGAATACAGACGATTTCCCTTTGGGCTGCCGTATATCATACAATTTTAGAGCCGAAGATACAAGATAAGGAAAGCCAGGAGTTGAATTTACACAACTCTTCTGAAGAGCTTCCTCACCCTGCTCCTCCAGCATCTGGGACGCATCCTTCGCTCCCTCCAGATTCATGACGAAATTGGAGATCTCATTGCTCTGGGCAAGAAGCAGAGCGGCCTTTGTAGCCTTCTGTCCTGCGGCATCCGAATCGAACAGGAAAAAAATTCTGTCGCAGTACCGCTTGATCAGCTTCATGTGCTCAGGCGTCAGAGCCGTACCGCAGGTGGCGCAGGAATACTCCAGACCTGCTTGATGAAGGGAAATGACATCGAAGTTGCCCTCGCAGATGATGACCTGTTTGTTCTCCTTTATCGCGGAAAGACCCTCATAGAAGCCAAACAGGACATTCCTTTTGCTGTAAAGGCTTGTTTCCGGAGAGTTCTTGTATTTCGGTGCATCCTTGAAACCGGACATGTCCCTTCCGCTGAAGGCAACACAGTTTCCCTGCCATGTCCTTATGGGGAACATGATCCTGTCCCGGAAAAATGCCTTGTCCAGATTGTCTTTGGCAAACAGTCCGGAGTCACTTAGAAGCTCGTCCGAGTAGTTCTGCTTGTTCAGAAAAATGTGCAGCCATTCCTGCTGTCCGGGAATGTAACCCAGTTGGAACTTGTCGCTTATCTCGTCCGAGACGCCACGCCTGTTGATGTATTCCCTTGCCTTTGCTGCCGTCGGACTTTTCAGAAGATACTGGTGGAGATACTTGGCAAGCCTGTCATACAGTTCGGCAGTCGCCTTCTTCCTGTCCAGGGCCTTCTTCTCCTCTTCCGATTCCTCGCGCAGCTCGACACCTGCCTTCTTTGCAAGTATCTCCACAGCCTCGGGGAATTCCACCTTCTCTATGTCCATGATGAAGTTGAAGAGGCCACCACCTTTTCCGCAGGCGAAGCACTTGTAAAAGCCTCCGTTGGCTCCTGCGTTGTCAACAACTGTGAATGAAGGGTTCTTGTCGTTGTGGAAAGGACAGAGACCCCAGTATCTGTCGCCTTTTCTTGTCAGACGGACATACGGGGAAACCACTTCACTCATGGTGAGCCGGGACTTTATGCTTTCCAATACCGCTTCAGAATAAATTGCCATTTCCCACCCTACAGGATCATAACAGGTTCATTGCCGAGACGCTGGTTCAGTTTAGCCTCAATCTCTTTCTTTGTATACAGTTTGCCTTTGTTTATGCCTGGGCAGGATCTGCCTTCCGCTTCCCATGATTCACTGTCTTCCAGGACATGGGCCCAGAACGGATAGGTCTCGCACTGCTTGGGTCTGTAAGGATAGACCTTGCAACCGCCTTCCTGAAGGAAAATGCAGTCATAGTTGTCCTTCTCAAGCAGGCTTATCATTTTGAAAGCTCCCATGTCCACCACTCTGCAGTATGTGTCGATGAAGCTCTGGCGGTCCATGGAAAGACCGTCGCTGAGACGTTTGATATCGTTTTCGCTTAAAAACACGTAACCGGGTTCGGAGCTGCAGCAGTAGTTGCATCCCTGACATTCGAATTTAAGACCCTTTTCGTAGAAACAGCTTCCCATCAGAACCTTTTACCCGTTAAAACCCGTAATAAGAAAAACAAAGTCTTCCCCTTTCGAGGAAGACCATGCTTAGTGGAGAGAGAAGGATTCGGACCTTCGAAGGCTGAGCCAACAGATTTACAGTCTGCCCCCTTTGACCGCTCGGGAACCTCTCCATTTAAGCCACCTGTCGGATTCGAACTGACGACCCCGAGATTACAAGTCACGTGCTCTGGCCAACTGAGCTAAGGTGGCAAAATGTCGTAGCGACAGAAAGCAATTTACAAAAGATTCATAACTTTTTCAAGTACTTTCTGTCGCAATTTTGACATCTGATGCTAATTATCAATATGTTCCGAGGTTACCGGACTTGCCGCCACTGATATCCGAACCGAACTCATAGTCCTTTCCGGGAAGAACTGCGTTGAGGAAGATTCCGACGATGGAGGCTATTGCAAGAGATGTGAGAGTGATGTGGGCCTGTCCGATCGAGAAGCTGATTCCATCGGTGAAGCCGAGTCCGCAGACAAGGATCGTTGCGCCGATGATGAGGTTTCTGGAATTGGAGAAGTCGACTCTGTTCTCAACGATGTTTCTGACTCCGATTGCAGAGATCATTCCGTAGAGTATGAAGGAGATACCTCCGATGATTGCTGTGGGCATGGAGTTGATCAGAGCGGCGAATGCCGGTGAGAAGGACAGGACGATGGCGTAGATGGCAGCCAGTCTGACCACTCTGGGATCATAGACCTTCGAAAGGACCAGAACACCTGTGTTCTCGCCGTAGGTTGTGTTTGCAGGACCGCCGAAGAAAGCGGAAAGTGATGTTGCAAGACCGTCACCGATCAGGGTTCTGTTGAGACCCGGATCCTCGATGAAGTTATCTCCGACTGTGGCTGAGATGGCGGATATGTCACCGATGTGCTCCATCATTGAGGCGATGGCGATCGGAGCCATGACGAGTATTGCGGTGAGGTCGAACTTGCAGATCGAACCGCCGAAGTTCGTGAAGAACGGCTGAAGGCCGATGATCTTTGAGGAAGCCACTGTGGAGAAGCTGATGAGAGGATCTCCGGATGCTGTTGTTGCTCCGAGTGCGCTGGCAATCAGTGCGATGATGTATGATCCTACTACTCCGAGGAGGATCGGGATGATCTTGATCATTCCCTTGCCCCAGATGTTGCTCACGATGATGATGACGATTGCCACCAGAGCGAGCCACCAGCATGTTGCTGCGTTGGCAACTGCCGAAGGAGCGAGGTTGAGACCGATGAGGATGACGATCGGGCCTGTTACGATAGGCGGAAGGAATCTCATTACCTTCTTGACTCCGACGAATTTCACGATAAGAGCAAGGACAACATAGAGAAGACCTGCTACCACAATTCCGCCGCCGGCATACTGGAGTTTCTCAGCTGCCGACATTGCTGCGTACTTGCCTGTATTGAGGCTGGCGATTGCAGCGTAGCCGCCGAGGAAGGCGAACGAAGAACCGAGGAATGCGGGAACCTTCATCTTGGAGATGAAGTGGAACAGAAGGGTTCCGAGTCCAGCCATGAGAAGTGTTGTCTGGATCGAGAGCGGAAGTCCGAACGAATTTACGAGAATCGGGACAAGTACGGTTGCACCGAACATGGCGAAAAGATGCTGAAGTCCAAGAACCAGCATCCTGGGAGTTCCCAGAGCTCTTGCATCTCTGATTGCTTCCTGCTTTTTCATAAGTCTGCCTCCTAACAGCAAAAAAAAATCAACCATTACGGTTGATTACGAAATCGATATTCCGGGGAAAAGAAAGGCTTCCCCCGTTGCAATCATTCTGCATGACAGAAAGGTCAACTTGTAAGCCATAGCTCCTCCCACAGTTTCTTGAAAAAGAAAATATCAGATTGACTGGACTATGGGAAGAGCAAATCAGGCGATTTATGAAAAAACAACAACCTGCAACAGATTGGTCTTTCAGACTATGGAACGGGCCTCCATATAGAAGCGTTTCTCATTGGCCTCACCCATGCTGAATGTCTTTCTGGGAAGCGCTCCGTCCTTGATGATCGTATCAAAGAAAGTGCCTTTGTCTATGGCAGGGAGGAACAGACCGATGTTACCCTTCTCGCTTCCAAGCTTGTCGGTGACATCAGCGCCATGGATGTAGTCCACGCTGTAGCCCTTGGCGATGAGAGCGTCGATGACCTTCTGAAGAGTTCCGGCGGCGATGTTCGCAGACGGATCGGTCAGGGTAACCACAACATGATGGTCTGAAGTGCAGTATCCGAACCTCTGGGCATCGGTCTGTGCAATATCCTTGGCAATGCAGTTGCGGCATCCTACTTCCTTCAGATCCACGTTCTTTGCGTTCTTTGCAAGCTCATCCAGGAAAACCTTCTCCGGAACGTTGAACAGGACCCTGTGGATGGGCTCGAAAACAAGACCCGGATCGAAGATGTTCTCCAGCTCGACAAGGCAGAACCTTGCCGGGTGGTTCTTTCTCTGCTCCTCTGTAAGATCTTTCTTTATATCTTCCCAGCAGCTCTTGGCGGTGGCGAAGCTGTGGTTTCCGTCTCCCATTGCAAACAGAAGCGGATTGGAAGGATCGAGTTTCCCATACAGAGCCTCGAATGCGGATGCAAGGACCTGCTTGTCATTCTCTCCGTCCACAAGCCATCCCTCGAGATGTCCGCCGTTCTTCATTAGTTCGAAATCATAGACCTTTGATAGCCTGTCGGTTGAAGCGGCAAGAGGTTCGATCACTGAACGTTTCTCATCACTGATCAGGACCATGATGTGTGGAATCTCCATCGGAGCGTCCTTTCTGATGCGTTTTCTGGGAGGGATTCTGGAAAGGATCGTGCCTTCGGTTGCCCTGATAAGGCTGGTTGAGCCCTTCTCCCAACTGTATCTGTCCAGATCCAGAGCCGCCATGAGGCCCCATCTGGATGTACCCGAACAGGTTCTCTTCACAAGGATGAAACATTCCCTGTAGGTGTCGAACAGTTTGTCATTGACATATTCCTTCATTGTCCTGTTGATGTCGGAAATCCTCTTCTCCTCATCTCCGTCCTCCAGATAGCACTCCGGGAAAATCAGTCTCAAGGTCGAAGGTGCACTTCCGACGATTTTGTCCACATCCGCCCAGTAGTCCTTTTCCGAAGTGTACTGGTCACAGGCAACAACAGCCCATTTGCCAAGATCAATGCCCTTTTTCGGAAGCATGATGTCCGCAGCCTTCAGACCGATGTTTTCAAAACGCTTATTTAGGTTTTCCATGATTTCTCCCTTGATTTTTGAATTTACTGTAATAATCATACGGCTAGATTGAGGAGAACGCAACAAAAATAGTCGGTTAATATACTTTACAATTGAATGTTCAAAACCCCTGTCAATCTGCTATGATTTACCCATGTTGCAAAGACAGCGGGTATTCAGCCTGACTAACACCATCATCAACTGCCTTTTTATGGCGCTGCTTCTTCTTTGCGGTGTCTATTTCATCTCCTTCTGGATCGAGATGAAGCCATCGTTCCTTGAGACGATGGTCAGCATAGTGAACATTGCGGCATGGTGCGTGACTGGTCTTTCAGTTGCAATGGTTGCCATTGCACTTTGGATTTCTTTTTCAGACAGTGAATTTCAGGTCGGAAAGCTTGTCTGGTGCATAATCAGGATGGCAATATGCATACTTCTGACCATATTCGTGGATGTCTGCTCGATTCTTGTGGCCGGTGAGATCAGTGTAAACCTTTGATCAGGTGGTTTGCATCGTACAGACCCTGTCTGAGGAGTCTGTATGGCCTGCATGTGGCATCGATCAGAGTTGATGGTACCTTTCCCTGAGTCTCCTCTCCTCTTACAATGACATCAACAAGTGCCTCGAAACGCTTGCTTATGGCAGTGAGGTTGTGAAGAGAAGGTTCTCCCGCCAGGTTGACGCTTGTCGAGTAGATCGGACAACCCACCATTTCCAGTAGCGACTGGAGGAAACTGTCGTTGGGAACCCTGACTCCGATTGTTCCGCCTTCCTTCTTGTTCAGAATAACGGTAAGGGCTGCAGGCCATGCGCTCAGTATGTCCTCCGGAATGTCGGAACAGAGTTTCTTTACCTGACCGATGGTTGCAAGGACAAGGAACGGCTTGCTGGAATCCCTTCCCTTGATGTCCATGAGCGCCTTCTCCCCGATGGGATATGCGGCACAAAGACCATAGATGGTATCGCAAGGGAGTATCGCAACTCCGCCATCCTTAATCAAAGTCGAAATTGTTTCCAGTGTCTCCGGGTTTCTCTTGTTGAGAATCATCGTCCTGTCCTTTGCTCCTGCTGAACAACCAAATAATCAGTGTGATGATAAATGAAAGACAGAATGAAATCAACAGGCAGAAGCCCATGCTCCACGGATTGAAGGAGGAAACCTGTTTTCCGGAATCCGCAGCAGATGCTCCCACAGGTACAGCCTCGCCGCTTCCGTCCGACTGGAAGACGTACACATCATCGCCGTCGACCTGATATCCGAGGTTGATGGCGGCCGACCTGAGACCGTCTTCTGTGGACAGTTCCTGTTTGCGGAGTTTGAGATTCTCTATCTCCACTTCCCTTCTGTCGAGCTCGTATTCGTTATCCTTGAGCTGATTCTTCAGCTGGTTGTTCGCAATGATTCCGCGTTCACCGAAAATCGAAAGTGTCAGGCTGTAGAAGCAGAGAATCAAAATGATGAATACGATAATCAACTTTCTTGTCATCACATTTTCTTTAGTATATACTTTATTAGAATATTATCGAATCAGCTTGCTTATCTCAAGCAGTTGGAGGCATTCAATGGATAAGAAGAGAAACACCAAGTCTGTGGTTCTGACAATAATAGTCACGGTCATAGTCCTTGTCGTTCTTTCCGTAATCGGAGTCAGGTATCTTATGCCGAACTATGCAATGGAGCACGGTACAAGTCCTGAAGGAATGCATTACAAGATCTACAGTTTCGCTGTGAGACTCTTCCCGCTTCTTGTGGGTATTGTCCTGATTATCATTGCCTCGATGATTGCCGGAAACAAGGATGACGAGGTTGATGAAGACGACCTTCTTCCTCCCAACGCCTACGATTCACAGCTGTTTGAAAAGCCGTCCGATGATCCTGTAGGAGTTCCCGCTCCTGCCGCAGAATCCATTCCGGAGCCTGTGAAACCTGAAGTTGTCACAACCGATACGATCTCCGACGAGGACTTCTTCGCCATCTTCGGAAATCCCGAGGATCATAAGGAAGAGGAACCTGAGGAAGAAGAACCTGAGGAAGAAGAGGTCGCCACCAATGTCGCCGTTCCCGTTGCTCCTGCATCTGACAACAAGGAACTAGTCGATGCCATCTATGCCCTTGTAAGAAAACTCGACAATCTTGTTGAGGAAGAAGACGAGGAAGAAGAGGTCGAGGAAGAAAAAGAGGAAGTCTGTGCCGAAGATGTTCCGCAGAGCGAGCTTGCTGCCCTCGAGAAGAAGGTCGACAGCCTCTGTGATTCCGTCGCAAGGCTTTCCTCTCTTATTGCAGGCGGTCTGGTTGTCGCAGCTCCGAAGGCAGAAGAACCTGAACCGGAAGTTGTTCCCGAACCTGTTGCCGTTGTTGCCCCGCAGCCTGAGCCTGAGACCATTGTAGAGACCGTTGAGGTTCCTGTAGACAAGCAGATTAACGACTACGATCCCAACGATCCTGTCCAGCTTATGAAGATTGAGTTCGACAGCGCACAGGAAAACGAATACGACATCACATTCGCGTTCACGAAGTCGGGAGCCGATGGCGTCAAGCAGTCTCTTGGAGAGATCGCTTACGTGTTCTCCGTCAACAACAAGACAATCGCTGTCATCCCGTTCCTCTCAGATGAAGAGGCTCAGGCAGAGCTTGACGGAAAGAGCATCAAGCATACAACCGTCTTCGTTAAAGGCGGAGAGAAGACAACATTCGAGAAAGCAATCCTGCCGAAGATCTGATTTTCAATCGGGATTGTTCAGAACAAAGGAGTACCTGTCCTTGCAGAGAACCGTGTTCTCGAAAACCTCGCAGGCTTCTTCCTTGAGAATCTGAAGCTCTTTATCTGTATATCTCGGGCTGTAATGGATCAGCCCGAGTTTTTTTGAATTCGAATCACGGGCGATCATCGCAGCTTGGGTGCTGGTCATGTGTTTCTTCTCGTAAGCGTCTTGGGAAAGATCCCTTGAGAACATGCCTTCGCAAAGAAGGAGATCCGAATCCTGGACATGTCTGGCTATGTGACCCATGTACATCGTATCGGTTATGTATGAGAACTTGACTCCATGTCTCTGCGGTCCCAGAACCTGGTTAGGATGAATGACTGTTCCGTCCTCAAGCTCAATGTCCTGCCCTTTCTGGAGCCTTCCCCACATTGGTCCGCACGGGATGTTGAGCTCCTTGGCCTTGTCCACGTTGAACTCGCCGGGTCTGTCCTTCTCTTTCATCACATAACCCATGCAAGGCTTTGTGTGAAGAAGCGGAACGGCCTCAACAGTGTACTGGTCCGTCTCGAGTACGATGCCGGGCTCTGTTTTCACGAACTTGATCTCATAGTTGATGTACATGTCCAGAAGACGCCTGTTGGCATCGATGTAGTCCTTGAGTTTCTCAGGACCGTAGATGTACAGTGGTTCGCTTCTGTCAACCTGTGATGAAAGCATCAGAAGTCCGGGAAGCCCGGTTACATGGTCAGCGTGCATATGGCTTATGAAGATACGGTTGATTCTCTTCCAATGGAGATTCAGCATCTTCAGCGAGACCTGTGTACCCTCTCCGCAGTCAAACAGAAACAGCTCACCCTCACGTCTGACCATGGCAGATGTGAGGAACCTTCCGGGAAGAGGCTGCATTCCGCTTGTTCCGAGTACGAAGACTTCAAGACTCATATGATTTTCCTGTAGCTATTCTATTTTATTTAAAGTGTCGTGAAAAGACGCATCGGAGTTATGTGACGCGTCCTGCTCAGAGAGATATGGATCGAGATGAACGAAATCACCATGAGCATCAGCGAAATCAGGCCAATTGAAAGCCATGGGATGTTGATTGAGAAATCAAGCAGATAGAACGAAAGGCTCTGTATTCCGAGCGATGAAAGCCATGTAAGAATCGGGCCGAGGTTGCATCCAATCAGAAGCCCAAGACAGATTCCCATTACCATTCCAACCAATGTCACCGTGTAGACGCTTATGAACGCAGACTTGCGCACAAGTGCGTTGGAGGAACCTACAAGTTTGACAATTGCAATCTCCTGGATGTCGTCCTGCACCATCTGCTGGGCTACCGAAGCCGTATAGAACGCAGCTACGACCGTGACAAGCATCAGGATTATCATTATCATCTGCCGGCTTGTGACGAAGTTCTCGTACACCGAGACGTTGTGCTCGTTCCATTTGGAAATCCTATGACCGGATCCGAATGCACTCACAACCTCGTCAAGACGCTCCATATATTCAGGTGTGACAAGGATTTCAATTGTTGTTGACGAGATATCGGAATACAGTTCACGAGCATAATCAAGATCGATGAAACTCAGTAGCTCGTCAAGCTGGTCATATCCGCTGTAGAAGATTGCGTCTATGCGTACGAGAACGGGACGAAGGACCTTCTTTACGTCGTCAGGCACTATCATCAGCGCAACCCTGTCCCCCAGTCCCACATCAAGTTTTCTTGCAGTTGCCCGGCTGATGGCAATTCCCTTTATGTTTGAGGATGACGGATTCTCATTGTACATGAAGGTTATCTGTTTCAGCCTAAGGTCATTGAAATAGGAGTCGGACACACCTTTGATCATCACTGAACTAGTGTTCGTGGCCGAGTACATCAGGGCGTAACCGCTTGTGACCTCATCCGCGCTGACAACCATCGCCTGCGCATTCTCCGGACCTATGAGCGAAGAAACGGTAGTAAGATGTTCGGCATTCAGCTGGATATGGCCGTCCGACAGGTATATGTACTTGCTTGTGATTCCTTCCATCATGCTGTCGGAGAAGATGAGAGCGCAGACAAGCGGAGCCATGACAAGTGCAATGAGGATCATGCAGCTTGTCAGCCTGCCGCGTTTAGCTATTCTCTTTCTGCTCCAAATACCGACAAAAGGATTCATCCGACTCATTTCTCCTTTGTCAGGACATGGTTCTTAAGCAGATAGACGTTGTCACATCTGTATGCGAAATCCTGGTTGTGGGTTACAAGAAGAAGGCTTCTTCCCTCTTCTCTGACAAGATCCAGCAGAAGATGCTCAACCTCTCCTGCATTTTCTTCATCAAGGGCACCTGTAGGCTCATCGGCAAGGATGACCTCCGGACTGTTCATCAGGGCCCTGCAGATTGCGACACGCTGTTTCTCCCCGCCGGAGAGCTTTCCGGGAACATGGTTCATCCGGTCAGCAAGTCCCAGACGGTTGAGAAGTTCCACTGCCCTGTCCTTGCATTCCTTTTCCTTTTTTCCGGCTATCAGTGCCGGAGCCATGACGTTCTCCAGAGCAGTGAAATCCTCCAGAAGAAGATTGGACTGAAAAATGAAGCCAATATGAAGATTCCTGAGTGCGGATCTGTGCCTGTCATCAAGAGTAGCGAAATCGGTTCCGTTGCAGAGGACCTTGCCTTCCGAGGGGCTGTCCAGACCACCTGCAATATGCAGGAGTGTGCTTTTTCCGCTTCCGCTTTTTCCGATTATGGCTGTGGAATGACCCTGGACAACTCCCAGATCGATGTTGCTGAGGATGGTTATCTCACCCTCACCTTTTTCAGCGGTTCTGAATCTCTTTGTTATGGAAATGAGCTCAATAGGTTGCATTGAGTATTACCTCCATTATCTCGCTTCTGTAGATCTTCCTGCATCCGATTGCCGTGAAAATCAGCGAAAGAAGGAAGATGAATATGCAGACGAACAATATCTCCACATTACCTATGCTGGCATTGAACGGAATCAGCGCCAGGACTGTCTTCTGCCCGGAGACGGAGAAAACGACAGAGTCGGCAAAATCGAGTATGTTCTGGATGTTTGCAATAAGGATCTTTCCCAGGATTACACCCAGAATCTCACCAATGATGCAGATGAAAAGTCCCTGTCCGAGGAAGATTGCATTAACCTTCATTCTGCTGCAGCCGAGTGCCCTGAGCATGGCACCCTCCTTCTGCTTGTTTGAAAGAAGCCTTCTTGTCGAGTTCTTGAGGTTCACGCAGATTATGAGGAACATGAATGCAAGAAACACGTACATCAAGGTCTTTTCCAGCATCAGAGCCGAATACAGTGCCTTGTTGTACTCCTGCCAGGTGATGATCTGTGCATCCGGATCGAGGGCCAATATGCTCTGTATGACGGTCTTCATGTTTCCGGATACATAGACGGCTATTTTCGAATCCTCGGATCCGATTATTCCGCTGAGTTTCTCGTAATCCATGAAGGCAGTTGAGGATGAGAACTCGCTCATCTTTGAACTGAAGAAACCTGAAACCGGAAGCTTTGCGGTGTAAGGGACTATTGTCGCGGTTTTTCCAGGCTTGAGGAACGTTATCTTGATTGAATCATCATATCTGATTCCCATGCGGTTTCTAGTCGAGTAGGAATATAGGACTCCGCTCATGTCGTCCTTGCTACCCGATATCACGGTGAAGCTCTGCGACATCCTTTTCGAATCGTAGATATCTCCGTCGAAAGCCCTGATCCTAATGCTCTGGCTTGTCTCACTGGTCTCGTCAACCAATAGCGCATTTGTCTCCAGGAACCGAAATGCATCGTCCACACCGTATATGTATCTGACATGCTCGCTCTGAAGAGTGTCTGATTTGATGATGAAATCGAATGATTCCAGATTTCTCAACTGGTCCATCTGGGCGTTCTGAAGACCATTCATCACAGCAGATATGACAAGAAGCGCAATCAGGCCTATGGCTATTCCGACAAGGATCATTATACTTGTCACCCTCTGGCCCCGGGTTTTTGAGAAAGCATATCTGAAGGCGGTCCTGAATCCGAACATGTTTAGTTGTACTCTATCCTGTCGACAGTTCTGTTGTCCCGTCTGTAATACACAACGGCAACAACCCTTCCGTTTCTGTATAGGGTCTTTATGTTTCCCTCGTCTTTGAAGACCAAGTGGCTGACCAGCTCTCCGTATTCATAATAGTACTGATCCTTGGCCCTGCCGTTCTCATAATTGGTGGTCTCCCTGACGTTTCCATCAACAGATTCGGTGCAGATAAGTTTGTTGTCCTCATACATATATGAGGTCTGTCTGTTTCCCGAGACCGTGCTGAGAAGAAGGCCGTCATTGCTGTATATGGAAGTTACTCCGTTGTCTTCCGAAATCTGTATGTTTCCGTCCTCGAGAACAGTATGCTCGCCGCTTACAACAAGACCCGGAACGAGGCTTTCAAGAAGCTTTCCATCCTGAACAAGATAAGTTCCGGACATGAAACGAATGGATCCGTTGCCAGAAATACCGACAATCTGTCCGGTGTCCGAACTACGTAGGAACGAAAGGACCGATTTTCCTCCGGCGTTGTCCTCTGAAGATGTGAAGATGAGCTTTCCGTCGCTGTAGGCATATGATGTCTCTTTCCTGATTCCCGAATCCGTTTCGGACTCAAGGACAAGTCTTCCGTCCCTGTAGACCTTTCTGAGTTCGTTCGAGGAATCGGAATACTGTCTGATAACAACGGTGTCACCCTCTTCCCTTGTCGTGTATTCCGTCCATTTCAGAATTCCGTCGGAATACAGTGAAATCGTTCCGTTATCCTCGACCAGGAAGAATCCGGTAGGAAGAACCTCTGTAACCGCTTCAAGCTTCTGTCCAATCTGGTTGGATCTGAACACAGCGGCATTCAGACACACAAGAGAGGAAATAAGAAGAAGGAAGAGAACGGTTCTTTTCATCATTCTCCCAAGCCTGCAAGAGTCGTGAGGAACTCTTCCTTGTCGAACTCATGGATATCGTTGTAATGCTCGCCCGTGCCGACGAAAGCCACGGGGATTCCGATCTGGACCAAGGCTCCGGCCTTTGCTGCAGAATCGTATTTGGTAAGGATCAGAGCATCGATTCCAACGGCCTCGTTGAAGATCTGGGCTTGGCTGATGGAGTTCTGACCTGTTGTGGCGTCGATGACAAGAATCTTCTTGTAGTTCTCAGGCTTTATCCTGTTGCGGATGACCTTGTCGATCTTCTGAAGCTCCCTGACCAGGTTCTCCTTGTTGTGCATTCTTCCTGCTGTGTCGCAGAGAATAAGATCGTCTCCCTTGGCCTGTGCGCTTGAGATGGCATCATAGATGACAGCTCCGGGGTCGCTTCCGTTCTCCTGTCTGACTATTCTGGTTCCAGTTCTCTCTGCATGCAGCTCAAGCTGGTCGATCGCCGCTGCCCTGAATGTGTCGGCAGCAGCCAATACAACCTTGTATCCTTCGTCTTTGTAATGGGTTGCAAGTTTTGCGATGGATGTGGTTTTTCCTACACCGTTGACACCAAGGACAAGGTAAACCGTAAGGTCTCCCTTGTTCGGCTCGAGTTTGATGCCGTTGATCTTATCTTCAAGAAGTTCTCTGACAATCGCCAGGAACTCCTCTTCAGTCTTTGGTTTGCGTTCGTTGACCTCATCACTTATCAGCATTGCGTTCTTTGCACCGAAGTCACCCTCAATTAGAAGGTCTTCCAGATTGTCGAAGAACGACTGGTCGAGTGTCTTTTTGAAACCGCTGAATAGTGCTTTGAGTTTGGCTCCGATTCCGAATTTGAATGCCATTTTCTGTTCCCCTATGGTGAAATGTACTCAGTCTGTCTGAAATAGTCGACAAGGCAACCGACGGTGTATACAACAGACACGGACATGACACCCTTGAAGGCCATATCCACTGCCGTAAGCACAGGTTTGCTACCGTCGTTGAACAACCCGACAAGAATATTGGTTCCGAATAACAGCAGGGATCTTGCAAAGGACCAGTAGAATTTGTCCTTGCTTTGTTTCAGAAGGTCCTTGTTACCCATCCAGGCGGGTTTGAGTTCGACATTGATTTCTGACAGGTTTTCTGTAATACCCATGCTCTTGCCCATGTAGAGGTCCTTTTCCAGTCTGATGGAGAAAGGAAGACTGTATGAATCGAGAACTATGGGAGTCTCTCCAAGTACCGTTCCGTTTACGCTGATTGTGGAACTTGGAAAGGAATTGATGGTAAGGTCCGAATAGTAGACGGAAGCAAGAGATGCATCGATCGCCACAACAGAGTTTCCCTGGACATCAAGACCAATAAGCCTTGATGCATGACCCGGTGCACCGATCTCCATTACATGCTGCCCTTCAGTTGTAAGTATGCTGCTGTCCATCACCGAGACTTCCGTGTCGTCGATCTTCACGTATGCACCGTCTACAAGATTGTCCAGTCTGACAATGGACGGTTTCTGTTCGAAGAACGATGATGAAAGCTTAAGTGCCGAACTGACGGTGAATCTGTCGGAATCCGGCGATATGCGCTCGAAAATCATCTCGAACTGGTCAGAAGCGAATGTGTATCTGTAGACCGACATGTGGTAGAATCCCATTATGCGGGATATAACCGGAATGACCATAAGGTCGGCTCCGCTTTCAAGGCACATGTATCTTAGAAGGTTCCTGTCGCCGGAGACCAGCGTATTGCTGTTGACAGCCTTTCCCTTGTACCCGACGATCTGGACATAAAACGGGTTTGAAGGAGGATCGGCCTCATACTTTGTGAGCGTTGATCTGGCATCGCTGATCTTGGAATCGTTCTCGGTCTTGTATTCGGAAGCCAGCTTCTCACCTTCAGTCTTGTCAAATTCGGCCCTTCGCCGGCTTTCCTTTGTCGCCAATGCCTGCTCATCAAGGACAGCCTGAGGGAAAAAGGAAGTGATGTAAGAGCTGATCTCCGGATTCTCTGGATAGACGAGAACGTTGAAGACAGCCCCAAATACGACACCGGGAATCAACATGAGGAAAAAAGCTGTTACAATCGCAATCCGTCTCAACTGTTTTGGCTCCATCTGAGGTATGACTCGATGAAGTTGTCAAGATCGCCATCCATCACGGCCTGGATGTTACCGGTCTGTTCTCCGGTTCTGGCATCCTTGACCATTGTGTACGGCTGGAAGACATAGCTTCTGATCTGGGAACCCCATGAAATATCCTTCTTCTCGATGGCCTCGGCCTGGTGCTCTTCCGCAAGTTTCTGGCTGTAGTAGTCGTACAGGCGGCTTCTGAGCATCTTGAAGGCCTTGTCCTTGTTCATTATCTGCGATCTCTCGTTCTGGCACTGGACGACGATACCTGTCGGGAAGTGTGTGATTCTGACGGCGGAATCAGTCTTGTTGACGTGCTGGCCGCCTGCTCCACCTGCCCTGTAGGTATCGATTCTGATGTCCTCGGGCTTGATCTCGATATCGATGTTGTCATCGACGATCGGTGAAGCGTATACTGACGAGAACGATGTATGACGTCTTGCGTTCGAGTCGAACGGGGAAATCCTGACCAGACGGTGTACTCCGGCCTCACCTTTCAGATAACCGAAGGCATAGGGTCCGGTGACCTGGATGGTAACGCTCTTGTATCCGCCCTCGTCCTCAAGTGTGTCCAAAATCTCGGTCTTGAACTTGTGGCGCTCGCACCATCTGAGGTACATGCGCATGAGCATGGATGTCCAGTCGCAGGCCTCCGTTCCACCGGCTCCCGCATGGATTGTGAGGAAGAGGTCTCCCTTGTCGTATTTGCCGTTGAGGAGTGTCTTGAGCTTCAGAGGGCGATACTCCTGTTCAAGCTCCAGGATCTTCTCGTCCACCTCTTTGGCATACTCCTCGTTTCCGTCGTCCTCTTCCTCGTAAAGCTCGATGAGGTCATAGGTCTCGTCGATGTCGGAGATGAGTTTTTCAAACGGAAGAAGTGTGTCTTTGATGGCGTTTATCTGGGCAAAGACGGAATCAGCCTTCTGCTTGTCTCCCCAGAAATCCGGTTCAAGTGTCTGCTTTTCAAGCTCGGAAAGTTTAGATCTCAACCCTTCCGGGTCAAAGTCCCCTCCAGATTGCTTGGGATTCGGTTCTAAGCTGCTCAAGGAGCGCTCTGTTCTGTAGTGTCATTATGTTTCTCCTTTCTCTTCTCGGTCTTGAACCCTATTGTGAGACGGCATGCCTCGTACGGACCGAGGGAGAGCTGCTTTTGTATTCTCAGTTGAGTATACTCATAAAATGACTTGTCTCCAAGCCACGTATGGGTCTTCATTTCAAAATCATTTCTCGAAATATCCACATCCTCGCCCATCACGAACTGCACGGTGAAAGGACAGTGTTTGTCGGAAAGAGTGACGCTCTGGGTTGTGGCGCTTCCACCGTCTGGAATCTCACCTTCCGGACTTGTGCATGCGCATCTGACCGGCAGACCGAGGTTGATTGTGTTCACATAGGTGAAGCCCTTGAGTCTGATATCGGACAGGTTCTCTATCTCGACCTCGATTATCATGTTGGACTGTCTGAACTTGAAGCGCTTTGTCAAAGAGACCGATATCTTGCCAAGACTGACCGTAGGAGCCTTTGCGAAGAAGTCCGAGTTCTTCTTGTCCAGAGGGGTCACCTCATAGTTCTGAGACACAAGACGTGTCTCGTTCTTGTTTGTGGCAACGGCACCGGTCGGGATGAACGAATCAACGAACATTCCCTCTCCACTGTGGAAGGCCAGGTCGAACAGTGCCGACGGGATGGTGTGTCTGCTGAGGACGGCTCCCTTTCTGTTCAGATAGGAGATTCCGCTCTTGTTGACTATCAGGAACTCCTTGACCCTGTCGAAATCCACGTCGGTCTCCTCGGGAAACGAGATTCCCGTAGTGTTGGCCAGAGTCGATTCGATCTCGCATGCGAACCTGTTCGAGTACCTGAGAATGGCGGGGGTCTTGCATTCGTTGGGGAAATACAGGCTGGAACAGCTTGCCATCATCAGAAGGTTGTCGATGTTCTTCCTGCCGTCTATCGTCTTCTTCGATTCCCTGATGACATCCCTGAGCATGTTGACCACACCGTAGTTTCTGGAAAGCATGGGATTGTCGTAGATCAGCTGGTTGATGGATGTGGACCTGTCGATGGAATAGTCGCGTCCGTACAGGCCGTTCGGAAGGTAATGCGTCTTTCCGATTTCGTTTTCCTGTATGAAGATGCTGGGAAGCGTGCACTCACCTTCAAGATTCTCGTAGATTGTCTTGTACACCTTCTCCGATCCGTCGGTTGCCATAAGCTGGTCCATATTGAGCATTATTGTGCTGATGGGACCGGTGGTCTCCTTTGCGGCCTTGGCGCATTCAGAAAGGTATCTGTCCATGCTCAGACCGCCGAGGTAAAGCTCGGAAGTCAGCTTGCTGAACCTGTCGTCACTGGGAATGACAAGGACATCCTTTCCAAGTTCATCGGTGTAGAACGGCTTGTTTGCCTCGGTTATATTGGTGATCTGGTTGTAGGTTGAGATGACCACATAGTCCAGTCCGCAGAGTCCCACAACGGGAATTGCCGTGGGATTGAATACCTGGTTGTAGAACCACAGTCCCCTGGGTTTTCTGGAGAAGTGCTTCCTTATGTATGTCGTGGTCTTCTCTATCTGCGTGGCCCTTTCGTGTGATGGAATGAGCGAGAGGATGACATCATAATAGCTCGAGGTGAGGATCTCCATCTGACCACGTCTGCACAGCTCGTTTATGAGCATGTTTATCTCCGGATAGAAGGTCTCGAGATAGTCGTACTCGGATATGCCGAGACGGAACAGCAGCTTGATGTCGCTGATGTTGTAAACCATTGTGAGCAATGGTTTCAGCTGCTTAGAGACCAATGTTTCGAACTCCTCTTTGGAGGAGCCTGCCGGTAGCTGGCTGTAGACGCCAAGGATGTGTTTCAACGGTACCTCTGATAAATTTGTCTTCACATTTTAGCGTAATTTACATAATATTTGAATATGAAATTCCTGTCTTTGTCCGCTATATTCGGAAACCGGCCGGTCAAGGTCTATGCTCTCGTTGGAAGAAGCGGCACCGGTAAAAGCTTCCGCGCCCAGCTTGTGGCAGACAAATACCACATCCCTCTCATCGTTGACGATGGCCTTCTGATCAGGAACGACAGGATAATAGCAGGAAAGAGCGCAAAGCAGGAATCCAACTTCCTCACCGCTGTCAAGCGTGCTCTTTTCCAGGATCCGGACCACCATCAGGAAGTCCTCAACGCCCTTCAGACGGAGCGTTTCCACAAGATCCTCATCATAGGAACATCGGACAAGATGGCCACCAAGATCGCACGCAGGCTCAATCTCCCCGACCCTTCCCAGATAATCCATATCGAGGACATAGCGACAAAGGAGGAGATCGATACTGCCATGAGGATCAGGTACTCGGAGGGCAAGCATGTCATTCCGGTCCCTCCCATCCAGATAACCAGAAACTATCCCTCGATTGTTTATGACTCGATCCGTGTCGGCCTTCAGAAACGTCTGGCCTTCCTTCCGTTCATCAAAAAGGTATCGGCCGTAGAGAAGACTCTTGTATGCCCCGAGTTCAGCAAGCAGGAGGAGGCTTCCTCCATCAGTGAGGCTGCCATCACCCAGATGGTAAACCATTGTCTCAACGAGTACGCCGATACGATGAAGGTGAGCAAGGTCACATACGAGTACAGCAACGAAGGCTACGACCTCGATATCTACGTGAGGACACCCGAAACGATTTCAGGAGTGTCGATTGCCGAATTCGAGGAGTTCATTGCCGATTCACTTGAGAAATACGGTGGAATTCTCATCCACAAGGTCAATCTGCACGTTCAGGCGTGGTCTTGACCTTTCTTGTCCTTTTCCTTGTCTTCTGGGTCTTCTGAGTTGCAGTTTTGTCCTTTGCGGGTGCCTTGCGCCTTTGAGCCGGTGCCGCTGTCTGCGGCTGTCTGTGTCTGATGCAACTTCTGGGAACCTTCATTCCGTTGGACTCCATATACATGGATGTAGCCATCTCAAGCTCGTAGTTCGGAGGTGTGATCGGGCTGATCATGACTTTTATCTGGCGGAGAACGTCGGCAAAAGTGCTTGTAGCTGTATCCCACTCCTCGTTTCTTGAGATGAAAGGACTTACAAGAGCAAGATACATCTGGGAACGGGAAACGGCTTCCCCTTTTCCATCCTTGGCTGCATTGACCTTTTCGTCAAGGGCCTTGAGGGACTCGAACATCTGAGGAAAGCCGGTATAGACGGAGATGACCGGAAGGATATGCACAAGAAGCTTGTACTGGTTGAGCTTTCTGAATATCTCGCTGCTGCATCCGCTGGCAAGGATCTTGTTGACTTCCTCTGTCATTCGTGAGGAACTGACTTCCCCGATCGATGGAGCGTAATGCCTGATTGCCATGGAAAGCCTGAACGGAATCCTGAAACCGGTGGTCACGGAGTATTTGACAGCCCTGACCATGCGCACCGGATCCTCGATGAAAGTCTTGTTGAGGGGAATGAGGGAGACGATTCTCTTCTCCTTGAAATCCTCCATGGCGTTGTTGAAGTCAATCAGGTTCCCCTTGATGGGATCGTAGTAGAGGCTGTTGATGGTAAAATCCCTTCGAGTGGAGTCTTCCTCGATGGTTCCGTACTGGTTGTCGTTGGAATAGTCATGGTCCTTCGTGCTTCTGAATGTGGAGACCTCTATTATCTCGTTTCCGAAGGTGATGTGGACCAGTCTGAACCTGCGTCCGATTATCCTGGAATTGTAGAATAGTTTGTGGACCTGTCTTGGAGATGCGGCCGTGGCAACGTCGAAATCCTTGGGAATCCTTTCGAGCAGGAGGTCGCGTACAGCACCTCCGACTATGTAGCTCTCATAGCCCGCTCCGGTCAATCTTCTTACTACGCTGACGGCATTCCTGTCGATGAGGGCTGGATCTATCTTGTTCTCCTCTCTGGAATAGACCTGTGCAACCGCATCCAGTCCGCCGGCCCCTTTCTTATATCTGATAAACATCTATACAGCCGTTGAACAATTCGTGATTTTGTATAGAATGTATTACAACAAATTTCTAATGAAAATTCAACACCAGGGGTGCCATAATGATAGAACCGAAAGTACTTAAAGGCTTCAGAGACAGCCTTCCTCAGCAGGAAATTGTGAGGCAGAAGCTCATGTCCGAAATCCAACGGATACTGAGATCGTTCGGTTTCGTACCAATCGACACTCCAGCTCTCGAATACACCGAAGTTCTTCTCGGAAAAGGCGGCGGAGAGACCGACAAGCAGATGTTCCGCTTCACAGACAACGGCGGCCGCGATGTGGCCATGAGGTTCGACCTCACAGTCCCGCTTGCCCGTTATGTAGCCGCCAACTACAGCCTTCTCTCCTTCCCGTTCAAGCGCTACCACATGAGCAAGGTCTGGCGTGGAGAGAAGCCCCAGAAAGGCAGATACCGCGAGTTCTGGCAGTGCGATTTCGACATGGTTGGAGTCGACAACGCCCAGAGCGATTTCGAGATCCTTCTTCTGATCCACACCTGTCTTTCACAGATGAAGGTCGGTCCTTTCAAGGTCTCCGTATCCCACAGAGGTCTACTCAACCGCTTCCTCGCTGGCCTCGGAATCCAGGACAAGTCCCAGGACGTTCTCAGAGCCATCGACAAGCTGAACAAGATCGGACGCGACGGAGTGTGCGATATCCTCATTGAGGAGGGCCTCACACAGGAGCAGACGGACAAGGTCATAGACTTCATCTCGATTGACAAGTCCGACTTCGCCAAGACCCTTTCCATTCTCGAGGGAATGTTCGGTCAGGTCGATGAGATCTCAAGGCTCGGACAGATCCTCACACTGATGAAGGCATGCGGAATCGGGAAGGATTTCTCGCTCGACACATCCATCACCAGAGGACTGGACTACTACACCGGAATCGTCTACGAGACCCTGCTTCTCGACATGCCCCAGATCGGATCCATCTGCTCCGGCGGAAGATACAACAATCTTGCCGGCCTGTACACCAAGGAGAACCTCCCCGGTGTCGGTTCCTGCATCGGTCTTGACCGCCTGATCGCCGCACTGGAGGAGCTCAAGAGCCCGATCGTCACCGATTCCTCCTATGCCGACGTCATGGTTGTTTCCAACAAGGACGATATCGGCTGGTCGGAGAGCGTTGCCATGAAGCTCCGTGCAAAAGGTATCAACGCCGATTCCTACGTCGGAGAGAAAGGTCTTGGCCAGCAGTTCGCATATGCGGAGAAGAACGGAATCCCCTATGTCGTGTTTTCCCAGAGCGGAGATGTGTTCTCCGTCAAGGAGATAGCCACAAGGAAGGTGCTTGAAGGTCTTTCCATCGACCAGATAGCAAAGCTGGTGAAACCGTAACTGATGACTGATTTCAAAAGCCTTCCCGTATACAGAAGCCGTCAGATGATACTGGATGCCCTTGAGGCGAACCAGGTCATCATAGTTGAAAGCCCCACAGGCTCTGGAAAGACCACACAGCTTCCTATCATTCTCAAGGAAGCCGGATACGCCTCATCCGGTGTCATAGGTATTACCCAGCCCAGAAGAATAGCGACTCTGGGTGTCTGTTCCTTCATCAAGAGCCAGATAGCATCGGAGAACCTTCCCGAGAACTACTGCGGCTACAAGATGCGCTTCTACGACACAACGGATGTCAACACACGGATCAAGATCCTCACGGACGGAATGCTCCTGCAGGAGCTGAAGACGGATCCGGACCTTTCCCGTTACAGCGTGATCATGGTCGACGAGGCCCATGAGAGAAGTCTGAACATCGATTTCATCCTCGGACTTTTGAAGCAGATCACAATTCGCCGTCCCGAGCTCAAGGTTATAATCTCGTCCGCGACACTCAACACGAAGGTTTTCTCCCGCTTCTTCTCCAACGCCCCGGTAATCTCCATCAAGACACGCATTTTCAACGTGGACGTCAAATACTACCCGCTTAGGACAAAAGGCGATACCGATGAGTGCGCTCATGCCGTGTGCACCCTTCTCAACCAGATTCTGAAACGCTTCAAGGCAAGCGGTTATAAGGACAATGAGGACACTCTTGTCTTCCTTCCCGGAGAGTTCGACATCAAGACAACCATGCAGCAGATCTACTACGAATGTGACCACACCCACCTTCAGATCTATCCGCTGTACGGAAGGCTGAACAAAGAGGAGCAGGAACTGGTGTTCGAGCAGACCGAGGAAGGCAAGATGAAGGTCGTGCTTGCCACCAACATCGCAGAGACCAGCCTTACCATCGACGGAATCAGGATTGTCATTGACAGCGGTCTAGCCAAGATAAACTACTACAACCAGACGGATTTCACTTCTTCCCTTGTCCTCAGACCAATAAGCAGGTCCTCGGCAGAACAGAGGAAGGGCCGTGCCGGACGTACGGCACCGGGGCTCTGCTACAGACTGTTCTCAAAGGAGGATTTCGAGGCCCGTCCGCTGTGGACAACAGAGGAGATTCTAAGAACAGACCTTTCCGAGGTTGTCCTTCGCATGGTTGACCTGGGAATCTATGACTTCGAGAAGTTCCCCTACATCACCAAGCCGGATTCAAAGGCCCTGCAGAGCGGAGAGCGTACACTGAAGCTGCTTCAGGCCATCGACGAGATGCGCCATCTGACATCGATCGGAGAGATGATGGTCCGTTATCCTCTTCTTCCGCGTCATTCAAGGGCTCTTGTGGAGGCTCTCAAACGCTATCCTGAGGTTGTAAGACCGGTAATCATCTGCCTCGCATTCCTCTCTGCAAAGACTCCGTTCGTCCTTCCTCCCGGAGAGGAGGACATTGCAAGAAGCGCGCACAGACGTTTCAACAATCAGTTCGGTGATTTTCTGAGCTATCAGACCATCTATTGGAAATACCAGGCCCTCGGCAACCAGAAGAAGCGCGAGGAGTTCTGCTCGGCAAACTACCTGGACATGCAGAGCATGGATGAGATCATGCACATCACGGACCAGCTCTGTCAGATAACAGAGGAGATGGGTTTCCCCATTCCCCAGGGTACTGAAAAGGATGCCGAACGTTTTGCCCATGACCTTCTTGTATGTCTTGGAGCCGGACTTCTCCAGTATGTCTGTGTTCGGAAGAAGGCCTTTGTCTACAGGACCATAACAACAGATGAGATCTACATACATCCAGGTTCCGCATGGTTCAGAAACGCCCCGCAGTACATACTTGCCGGTGAGATAGTCATGACCACAAAGATGTACGCCCGCACCGTTTCCCCTCTCTATCCCGATTGGGTTCCGGAGATTTCCAGAAGCCTTTCCGACACTCTCCGAAAAATGTCCAAGGAAAGCGAGATGCGGGATAAGTCCAGACATGATGTTCAGAGCGGAAGATCCTCCTCCAGAGGGGCCAATATCTCCGCCAAGGCATCAAAAGAGGCTTCGGAGAAGGTGGTACGTGTATATGGATTCGAATTTCCTGTCATCAGGGACGTTGGAAAGAAGAACACCCGCAACATCGCCGTCATCCAATCTTCGGACCTTCCTGCCCTTGCCAAGGCTTTCAGACGGGCCTCAAGACATCCCAAGGGGATTGCCGCCACGGTCCTGTACAACGGTTATTACGTGAACTACGGGGACCGTCTCTATGACATCATCAGCCTTGACGGTAGAGTGGATTTCGGTCCCGAAGGTCTTGTCATGCAGCCATGCGGCCAGGTTTTCAACCTTGGGAACATCAGCGAGCTGGTTCCTCTACTTCCCACCCTTCTGAAGCTTTCTCCCCTGAAGGAAAAAGGAAAGCTCGGATTCATCGAGCTTCTTGTCTCCGGCAAGGGCAGCGTGTTCTTCCACGTGAACAGAAACTTCTCGGACGCATTGAACAATACTGCATACACGCTTTTGGGAATAATGGACGAGGTAGACATGCCAGAACTGAGAAAGGCATATAACAGGATACTTCGTCTTCTCGATTGAATGTCATTAAGATTCTGATGTAATATTATTACATGAGGGAAATTCTGAACTGTCTAGGAACAAAGGTTCTTATGGCCGACAGCTTCTCCGACCTGTCTTATCATGTCGGGACGTACGGCAAAAGCACCCTGTGGGTCTGTGATTCCAACACAGCCAGGATGGTCAGACCCCTGCCCTCTCCGAACGTAGTTCTTGAAGCAGGAGAGTCGTCAAAAAGCTTTGCCTGTGTTGAGCGGATAATCAGTGTGGCAATCGACAACAATCTCGGCCGTGAGTGCACATTCATTGCACTCGGCGGAGGAATGATCTGCGATGTCACGGCATTTGCCGCATCCATCTACATGAGAGGTTGCAAGGTCATCCTCATTCCCACGACCCTTATCAGCATGGCCTCCTCGGCATTAGGAGGAAAAACCTCCATCAACTTCAAGTTCTCGAAGGAAGTCGTAGGCACTTTCTTTCCCGCAAACGAGGTCCTTATCTGCACGGACAGCCTGAAATCTCTCCCCAACAAGGAGTACATGAACGGCTTTGCCGAGGTCCTCAAGCACAGTCTGCTAACCAAGGACGATTCCCTTTTCAACATAATCGCAACCCAGAAGCAGCGCATCATGGACCGTGACCCGGATATCCTCAGGCAGATAGTCTCCATCTCCCTTCAGATAAAGAAAGGTTATGTAGAGAACGATCCGTACGAGAGGTTCGGAATCAGGGCAGCTCTCAACCTCGGGAGCACATTTGCCTATGCCCTTGAGGGGATGTCACGCCTTTCCTGGTCCTCAGGCCAGGCTACCGCATGGGGTGTTTGCAAGGCCATGGAAGTCAGCCGTGAGTTGGGTCTTTGCACTCCCGAATTCGCCGCAGGTGTGATAAAGCTGTTCGCATTCTACGGTTTCGATGTCAAATACCGCATCCAGCGCGGTGACTGGATGGCCTACAGGACACAGATCATGAAAAACAGGAAATCGGTCAACGGAGTTGCGAACTTCGTTCTTCTCAAAGACCAGGGTGAATACGAACTGAGGCCCATAGACGAGGAAATCATCAAGAACGTCGTCATGGTCCCGTCCGTGTAGGAACAGAGCCATGTATTATTTCGATTGGACAGCTACAAGTCCGATGAGCATCAACGCCATCGACGCCTATAGAGATGCAGCCTCGCAATACATTGGCAACCCCTCTTCCACCCATCCTTTGGGCATGGAGGCAAAACGACGCCTTGAATCCGAACGTTCTGCCGTTGCCTCGATGCTCGGCACAAAGCCGTCTGAAATCTATTTCACCAGCGGAGGAACGGAAAGCGACTCCATTGTCCTCTCATCACTTCTGAACTCACCCTCGCCAGGTGAGATCATCACCACGGGGATAGAGCATTCCGCAGTTCTGGAATTCAAAAGGATCCTCGAGTCTGCTGGCTGGAAGTTCACCGCCCTCAAATGTCCAGGAGGTTACCTTGATCCTGAAACATTGTCCGAAGCATTGAATGAAAAGGTCAGGATGGTTGCCTTCATGAAGGTGAACAACGTTACGGGAACGGTTCTGGATACAAAGGATCTGGTAAGAACTGTTCGTGACTATTCAAGGAAAATCGGACGTCCCATCCATATCCACTGCGATGCCGTCCAGGCTCTGGGAAAGATTCCGTTCCATCCTGCCGAAGAGGACTTTGACAGCGCGGCATTCAGCGCCCACAAGTTCTGCGGTCCCAGAGGTGTCGGTATCCTCTACTGCAGGAGCAAGGCCGTCATGTCCCTGTCACGCGGAGGCGGTCAGGAATCAGGACTCAGACCTGGTACAGAGAACCTTGCCGGAATCTGCGCCATGGGTGCGGCACTTAAGGATTCCATGTCCGTCATGGATGTGAAATACAAAGAAGTTTTGGGTTATAGAAGCAAAATTGAGAAGGCTTCAACAGAAGCCGGATATACTCTGATATCTACGCCAACAGACGGAGGTCTGGAGTTTTCACCTTACATTATAAACATTTGCGTTAAACCGGTTCCATCCGAAGTCTTCCTCAGGGTCATGGCGGACAAAGGATTCTGCCTTTCTGCAGGCAGCGCCTGCTCCTCCAATTCAAGGGGAAAGGCTGAAAGCGTCCTTACCGCCATGGGAATCGACCACAGCAGAAGGATGTCCAGCATAAGGATATCGATGGGAAGCGGCACTTCAGAAACTGAAGTGGAACTTCTCTGCAATGCATTGAAGGAAGCTGCAAAGGAACTCGGGATTTACAGGAGCTGACATGAGCAACATCAACACGGACGATATGAATCTGTATCTCATCAGACTTGGCGAGATCAGCCTCAAGGGCATGAACAGGAACTTCTTCGAGAAGAAGCTCAAGAACAACATCAAGCTGAAGATCCATCCTCACAGGAGTCTTCTGACACGTGAGAAAGGCCGCTTCTATCTCTATGTGGACAAGTCCTGTCCTGAGGAGACTGTCATAAAAACACTTAGAACGACATTCGGAGTCGTTGGTTTCTCAAAGGCCATAGTCTGCGCTAAGGACTGGGATGCCATTTTCCAAAGTGCTAAAGCCCTCATCGAGAACGAACCGTTCTCGGACGGAAAGGGAACGTTCAAGGTAGAGTGCCGAAGGGGCGACAAGAGCTTTTTTATGAACAGCTACCAGATCGAGTCCGAACTGGGTGGCGTGGTTCTGGACCGTTATCCTGACATGAAGGTCAAAGTGAAGAATCCTGAAAAGGAGCTCAGGGTCGAGGTCCGTGAGAAGGTATATCTCTATACCTCTCCAGTTCCCGGTCCCGGAGGACTTCCTGTTGGAACAGCCGGAAAAGGACTTCTGCTTCTTTCCGGCGGCATAGACTCCCCTGTCGCATTCTGGCGCATGGCAAAACGCGGTCTCAAGCAGGACTGCCTCTATTTCCATGCCTATCCCTATACCTCCGACATGGCTCTTCAGAAGGTCAAGGACCTTGCCAGGATCGTCGCCCCCTACAACCAGGGCACCAATCTTGTCGTAGTCAACTTCACCGAATGCGAGCTCTGGATCAAGGACCATTCAAAGGAAGAGGAACATACACTGATGATGCGTGCCTGCATGATGAAGGTCGCCAACATGATTGCAAAGGCCCGTGACTGCAAGGTCCTCGTCACAGGAGAGGCCCTTGGTCAGGTCGCATCCCAGACACTGGAGAGCATGTGCTTCACAAACAGCATGTCGGAGATTCCCGTCCTCAGGCCTCTTGTTGCCATGGACAAGGAGGAGATAATCTCCACTGCCCGCCAAATTGGAACCTACGAGACCAGCATCCTTCCATACGACGACTGCTGCGTTATCTTCAGCCCGAAGCACCCGCTTGTCAGGCCGGAAGTTGACATTGAGAAGAAATCGTTCATGGATATGAACATCGACGAGCTTCTTGCCAAGTGTGTGAGCGAAGCCGAGGAATTCGAGATCAGCTACCATGTCTGAACGCCATCACGACCACAGGCCACGGAATTTCAACCATCCGAACACCTTCAGGGCCTTCATAGCAATCGATATCGAACCAGACGCCAGAAAGGAGCTTTCCCGCCTGGCAGGATCGATCAAAGCGCTCTGCCATGGATCCTATCCCTCATCCGACATGTACCACATGACAATCGCATTTCTCGGTGACATAACGGATGTTCAGGCCGATGCCATGTGCAGGGTTCTAGAGGATGTTGCGGAGAAATACAAGCCGTTTGTCCTTAAGCTCTGCAGACTTGGTTATTTCGCCCAGCCGGAGGCAGCTACCGTTTTCTGCTCGACCGAACGTGACAACACCCTTCTCTCCCTTGCCCAGGATGTCTACCGCGCCGCATGGGATGTGAGGATTCCTTTCGACGACAAACCGTTTCGGGCGCACATCACGTTGGGACGAAGGGTCGATCTGAGCACTATAAGATTGAATTCAATTGAAGTGAACCACGTTCCGTTCACAATACGCGGACTTACTCTTTACAAGAGCACGCTGCGCCCTTCAGGACCTATTTACGAGGCTATTGCTGAGATTCCTTTTATCAGTTCAGAGAATTGAAAGAAGTGAGGTTATGACCTCGTTGATGGCATCTATCTGTTCCTGAGGAAGCTTGATGCCGTTGACATAGACCTTGTCCAGCTCCTGAGTGAACATCTGCTTCAGCTTTGCGACATCAGCCTTCTCCCCGTTCTTCCTGAGGTTGCCAACATAGCCGGCCTTGATCAGGATCGAGAAAGAATCTGCAAGTTCCTGACTCTTGAGCTTGAAGTCTATGGAGATGACATCGTCATCCATGACCATAAGGACAGTCTCGATGTTGGCAAGCGATGCCTGGCTGATGTCCAGCCCGAGATCAATCATTGTCTTTGGATTTGAAACGTAGATTCCTATCTGGGAAGAGGCAAGCTTTGCGGCTTGCTCATCCGAGATGAGCTTCTGACGGCTTTGGACGAATGTCCTGTTGAAGTTGGAAACGACATCCGTCGATGAGAACAGGATGATTCCTTTAGTTGGAACGGCAGCCTCCATTCCACTTTGTGTATCGACAAAGAACTTGAGCTTTGAATCCTCGTCCTTTGATGCATTGAACCTGCTGTTCATCGAAAGGGCGCTGTTTACAAGAGTCTTGGAGATGTTCCCCTCTATGGCACCGTAGAAGTCATAGGTGGAGAAATCATCCGCAACAGAGGTCGTTCCGTTGTCGTACAAGGCTATTGAAAGCCTTGTCATGCGGTTCTTGATGTAGTTGACACCGGCATCGTCAGACTGGATGTACTGGTCAGGGTCGATAAGTTCCGCATTGACGGTGATGACAAACTCGCCATCCAGCCCAAGGCCCTGGAAGTACTGCTCGTCTCCGTATGGCATCTTTGTCACACAGGAGCACATAAGCAGCACAACAGCCAGGAGAACCAATGAAATGGACCGGATGGCAGTTTTGTTCATGTCTTTATCATGCCTTTGTGATCTTGATCTTCACTCCGAAATCGTTCTCGGGAACATCAAGATTCTCATCGAAGCTGGAGGATCTGGACAGGGTCTCGGACTCGATGAAGGACTTGAACTGCTCATAAGCGGCCTTGACCTCTTCATCGCCACCGATTGTGAGGATGATCCTGTCTGAAACCTCGAATCCACTCTCCTTTCTCAGAGTCTGGATTGCCCTGATGATGTCTCTCGCAAGACCTTCGTTGAGAAGGTTCTGGTCGACCTCGGTGTCGAAACCGACTGTCAGCTGACCTTCGTTCAGAACCTTGAGGTTCTGCTTCTCGTTTCTCTGGATGACCAGATCGTCAGCTGAGAGCTGGACCTTCTGGTTCTCGCCGAACGAGATCTCATCCTTGAAGCCTTCGAGAATCTGGGCGATTCTTTCAGATCTCATGGTCTGAATCTTGGAGGCAACTTCCTTCATGGCCTTTCCGAGACGAGAACCGAGGACCTTGAAGTTGGCCTTTGCGCTGTAGTCTACAAGGTCTGTCTCCTCCGAGTTGATCTCGACTTCCTTGACGTTGAGCTCTTCGGCGATGATGTCCTTCATTCCGGTGAGGATCTTTCTGTCCTCCTCGTTCCTGTCAACAAGGAACAGCTTCTTCAGAGGCTGTCTTGTCTTGAGGTTGTAGGAGCTTCTGAGGGATCTTCCCATGACGATGGCCTGCATTGTCAGATCCATCATCTTCTCAAGGCCGTAGTCCCTGTGGTTCTTGTTGTACTCAGGATAGTCGCAAAGATGTACGCTTTCCGGATCACCTTCCTGACGGAGGTTCTGGTAGATCTCTTCGCAGATGAACGGGATGATCGGACAGGCAAGCTTGATGAAGGTCATAAGGACCTTGTACAGGGTGTTGTAGGCCATCTTCTTGTCGCCGTCGTTCTCGCTCTTCCAGAATCTTCTTCTGCTTCTTCTGATGTACCAGTTGTTCAGCTTGTCCATGAATGCGACAAGATAGCCGCAGGCTCTCTGGATATCATAGTTTCCAAGGGCATCGTCCATGTTGGCGCAAAGCTCCTCGGTCACGGAGATCATCCAGCGGTCAAGCGGATTCCAGAGCTTCTCGAACGGAGTGTCGTCCGGCTGATAGTTGTCCAGATTGGCGTATGTGACGAAGAACGAATATGAGTTCCAGAGCGGGAGGATGAGGCTCTTGAGCACGTCCTTGACCATCTGGTCGGAGAACTTGAGGTCGTCCGCGTGGACGGCGGCGCTGTTCATCAGGGCGAATCTCAGAGAGTCTGCACCGAACTTCTCGACAAGGATCATCGGGTCGGTGAAGTTTCCCTTGCTCTTGGACATCTTCTCTCCATCCTCGGCAAGGATGATTCCGTTTGTCACGTTGTGCAGGAACGCCGGCTTGTCGAACAGGGCTGTGGCCATGATCGTCAATGTGTAGAACCAACCTCTGGTCTGGTCCAGACCTTCGGAGATGAAGTCGGCAGGGAATGTCTTTGCAAAACGCTCCTGGTTCTCGAACGGATAATGGAGCTGGCCGTAAGGCATGCTTCCGCTTTCGAACCAGCAGTCAAGGACATCAGGCACCCTTCTCATTGTTCCCTTTCCGTCCGGGCTTGGCCATGTCAGCTCATCGACATAATGCTTGTGGAGGTCTGTGACCTTCTTTCCGCTCTTTGCCTCGAGCTCTGCAATGGATCCTATGACCTCGGTGTAGTCCGAGCCGTCGCACTGCCAGACAGGAATCGGGTTGCCCCAGAATCTGTTTCTGGAGATTGCCCAGTCACGGGCACCCTCGAGCCACTTTCCGAAACGTCCGTCCCTGAGATGCTCGGGAACCCAGACAACCTTCTTGTTGTTGGCGACCATGCGGTCCTTGAACTCGGTGACCTTGACGAACCAGCAGTCCATTGCCCTGTAGATGAGAGGGGATCCTGTTCTCCAGCAGAACGGATAGCTATGCAGGTAATTCTCGCGCTTGACGAGCTTGCCCTCTTCCTTGAGTCTCTGGATGATCATCTTGTCGGCATCCTTGACGAAGAGGCCTTCGTAATCTTTGACCTCTGATGTGAACTTGCATTCGTCATCGATGGGACAGATCACGGGAATTCCGGTTCCCTTGAGGACATTGTAGTCATCCTCACCGAAACCGGGAGCTGTATGGACGATTCCGCATCCGTCTTCAGTTGTGACATAGTCGCCGAGGACGGTCACGAAAGCACCCTGATTGTACAGGTCCGCGAAATAGTCGAACAGAGGGTAATATCTCATTCCCTTGAGCTGGGAACCCTTGTACTCCTCGAGGATCTCGTAGGCGGACTCGTCCTTGTAGTAGGAACCGAGTCTTGCCTTGCCAAGGATGTACTTGTCTCCGCTTTCATTGTCCAGGATCTTCACATAGTCGATATCCGGACCGAGAGCAAGGGCCAGGTTGGAAGGAAGGGTCCACGGAGTTGTTGTCCATGCAAGGAAATATGTGTCTTCAGTGTCTCTGACTCTGAATCTGACGGTGATAGCAGGATCTGTTACATCCCTGTATCCGCCGAGGTTGACCTCCATGTTTGAAAGAGGACATCCGAGACCGGGGCTGTACGGAAGGATGTTGTATCCCTTGTAGATCAGGCCTTTGTCATAGAGGGTCTTGAACACCCACCAGATACTTTCCATGAAGCCGAGGTCCATGGTCTTGTATCCGTGCTCGAAGTCGACCCAACGGCCCATCCTTGTGATGGTGTTCTTCCAGTCGCTCGTGAAACGCAGGACAATCGAACGGCACTCCTCGTTGTACTTGGCAACGCCGTACTCCTGGATCTCCTTTGCGCTGGAGATGCCGAGCTTCTTCTTCATCTCGTTCTCAACCGGAAGGCCGTGACAGTCCCAACCCCAGTTGCGAACTACCCTGTGGCCCTTCATAGTCTGGTATCTGGGAACGATGTCCTTGATGGTACCCGGAACCAGATGGCCGTAATGGGGATGACCTGTTGCGAACGGAGGTCCGTCATAGATGGTGTATTCATTGTCTGCCGGACGTGATTCGATTGATTTTCTGAATATGTCGTTCTTGTTCCAGAATTCGAGGATTTTCTCCTCCATTTTGGGGAAATCCTGTCTTGGATCTACGCTTCTGAACATATTGTGACTCCGTATGATATGATATCCATATAATAATAGTAACTTTAGTGATTTCTCTCAAGGTCTCTGACCTAAAGTCGGCTTGTCAACGACGGTCAAATGTTCTAATTTTAAGGCATGAAATCCTATCCTGTTCCTGACAAGATCAAGCAGTTCGCCTCGATATTCAACGACCACGGATTCAGTCTGTATATTGTCGGCGGAGCTGTGAGGGACTATCTTCTCGGCATAAAGAACAGCGACTACGATTTCTGCACCGATGCACGCCCGGACCAGGTCATGGCTATCTTCCGGAAGGTAATCCCAACAGGTATCAAGCACGGGACAGTCACGGTCCTTTTCAAGGAAGAGTCATTCGAGGTGACAACTTTCCGCACGGAAGGCGCCTACTCCGACCAGAGGCATCCTGACAATGTCACCTTTGTCACAAGTCTTGAGGAGGACCTCTCCAGAAGGGACTTCACAGTCAATGCCTTTGCGGCGAACTGCCTTGACGGAAAGATAATCGACCTCTTCAACGGCGAGCAGGATCTTAAGAACGGAATAATCAGAGCAATCGGAAATCCCAGGGAGAGGTTCACCGAGGATGCGCTGAGGATGATGCGTCTTGCCAGATTCTGCTCTAAGCTGGGCTTTTCCAGCGATTCGGCGACGGAGGATGCGGCAACGGAGCTCAGCTCCAACATCAGCGCCGTTTCCCAGGAGCGTATCTTCGATGAGCTTTCCAAGATCCTCATGTCTTCCAAACCTACTGTCGGACTTAAGATACTGGAAGATACCGGAGTCCTTGCACACATTCTTCCAGAGGTACAGAAGTGCCGTGAAATAGAGCAGACCAAAGTCGGTGCTACGGATGTTCTTGAGCACATCTACATCGCAGTCGATGCCGCCGCAACGCTTGACTATTCGTTGACTGTGAGACTTGCGGCCCTGCTTCACGACATTGCAAAACCCGTGACAATGACTGTGAACCAATATGGATTCCTGCGGTTCTATGGACATGATGTCAAGTCGGCTGAAATGGCCAGAGACGTCATGAGACGGCTGAAGTGCTCCAACCGAATGATTGACGACGTCTGCATCATAATTGCAAACCACATGGTCAAATACAACGACAACTGGACGGACGGCGCGGTAAAGCGTTTCATATGCAGGGTCGGACGTGAGAACATAGACAACCTGTTCGAGCTCCAGTGGTGCGACCAGATTGCCTCCGAAGGCAGGGCCAAGGTTGAGGAATACGATCCCTTCATCAGAAGGATACACGAACTGGAGAACCAGCCCATGAGCATAAAGGACCTTGCCGTTACAGGTGATGACCTTGCCGGCATAGGAATTCCCAGATCCAGGCTTATGGGAGAGATCCTTTCAGCCCTTCTTGAGATGGTCATAGACTATCCCACACTTAACAACAGGGACACCCTGCTGGATCAGGCCAGGCGTCTTTTCGAGAATGGAAAAAACTGATTAAAGAAGGTTCAGCTCCTGAAGGGCAAGCTTTGCCACGTTCTGCTCGGCATCCTTTTTGTTATGCCCTTTGGCAGGTCCGTAAGTCTTTGAATGGAAAGTAACTGTATAGGTAAAAGTCTGGTCGTGCTCAGGGCCTTCGGAACCGGTCATCTCGTATGTCGGAACCTTCTTGTAGCGCTTCTGGACATATTCCTGAAGCTCAGTCTTGTAGTCCCTTTTGTAGTTTTCGTTCACAACCTTGTCGATGAAGGGAACTATCTTGGACAGGATAAATTCCTTTGCCCTGTCAAAACCCTGATCAAGATAAACAGCTGCAAACAGAGCCTCTGTGCAGTCTGCAAGAATAGCCTTCTTCCTTCTTCCTCCGGACAGTTCCTCTCCCCTGCCCATCTTGAGATATCTGTCAAGTTCAAGTGACATTGCAACTTCAAACAGAGCGTCCTCGCTGACAACAAGGCTGCGTACCCTCGTGCAGTCTCCCTCGTCGCCCTGAAGGTTCTTGTACAGCCAGTCCGACGTGACGATGGATAGTACACTGTCGCCGAGAAACTCAAGACGCTCGTTGTCACGAACATCCTTGGATCTGGCTTCATTTGCATAAGAGGAATGGATGAAAGCGTTGTCGAGGATGGATATGTCGTTGAATGACAGACCGTTCCTCGATTGGAAAAACAAAAGCTCCCTCTTTCTGTCTTCAGAAATGAAGGGAGCCTTCATAGAAACGGATTGTTCCATATCAGATGAGTGTTGCCAGATAGTCCACAACCTCTCCGACGGTCTCAAAGGTTCTGCCCTTGTCGTCCGGGATAGTGATATCGAACTCCTCCTCGAATCCGCTGACCAGATCGAGAATATCCATGCTGTCTGCCTTGAGGTCGTTGACAAAAGATGAATCTCTTGTGATGGAATCCTCATCAACAGCAAGCTTATCAGCGATGATTGCTTTTACTTTTTCGAAAACTTCATTGTTGCTCATTTAATCACTCCTCAGGATTGATGACCTGAACACCCTTGTAGTATCCGCACTGCGGGCAGACGCGATGCGGCAGAATGAGCTGACCACACTTTGTGCACTTGCACAGTGTAGGAGCCTGAAGCCTCATGTTAGATGCCTTGCGTGTAGCGGCCTTGGCCTTGGATGTCTTATATTTTGGTGTTGCCATAACAGTACCTCTGCTAAATTAATGAAATATCGAACATTGTGAGAATATAAAAAAAAGGTGTTTAAGTCAACACATTGGTGTTATTCAACTTGGCTTTGACAGCATCTGAGACCAACTTTGGAACAAACGGAGCGATATCCGCACCGAAGAGCGCCATTTCCTTGATCATGGAGCTTCTGATCATCGAGAGATTGGGGTCGGTAGGCATGAAAAGGACCTCAAGATCCGGAAGCATGTGCTTGTAGACCATGGCAAGCTCGAACTCATATCCGAAGTCGTTGATCTCCCTGACACCCCTGATGACAATTCCGGTATCATGTGTCTCTGCAAAATCAACTGTTGTTCCGCTCCAGATGCAGACCTCAACATTGTCATATTCCTTCAGAAGCTCCTGGAGCATTGCTTTGCGCTCCTGGGCTGTGAACATGGTCTTCTTTGAGATGTTATCTGCAACAACTACAAATAGCTTGTCGTAAATCTTTGCAGAACGGTAGATTATGTCCATGTGACCGAGTGACGGCGGATCGAATGTTCCCGGGAATACCGCTACTTTGGAATTCATTGCTTCGAGCCCTCCACAAACTTCTTCATTGCGTCGTAGCTTTCCTTTGACTCATATGGGATTCTTGTCTTGATGACAAACTTTCCTTCCTCGTTCTTATAGAAGACGGCAAAGTTTCCATGACCGATGTAAGATACGGTCTCGTCCTCGGACACCCTCTCCTGCTTCCGGATCTTGTCCAGAACGCAATCGAAATGGCTGTATGAACCGTCAGGCTCGCAAAAGGAATCTGCGATGGTCTCAATGCTTTTTCCGCAGAGGCTGCACACTGGCATGGGCTCGTTGACCTGTGGAACATCCGGAACATCGAAGGACATGTGCTTCTTGGGCTGTTCCTTGAATTTCTTCTTTTTCCTGTTATCCATCATTCGTCTCCTCGGTAATACCCGATCTTTCCGTCTGTGACAGATGCCACATCGAATCTGATCGAGCTGAAACCTGAAACCTCGTTGTTTGCGAGGAAATGGCTCAACGTCTTCCTCATCCGGTTGAGTTTTGCCGGTGTGACCATGTGCCTTATCTCATCACCTTCCCATCTGCGGGTCAGGCTCTTGACTTCAGTGACACACAACACTCCGTCATGCAAGGAGATAATATCCAATTCACCCATCGGGCAGCGGTAATTCCTGCAGATGATCCTGTGGCCTCTTGCCTCAAGGAAAGAAACCACCTGGGATTCACAGAGATTGCCCTTCTCCTTCCTGTCCATTGGAATATCCCCTCAATATCAAAAAAGACGGATGCAAGCGCCTCCGTCTTTTCTGTATCAGATGCTTTGAACTCAGATGCCCTTGTGTCCGCGGATCTGCTCGGGAACCTTGGCAGCCTTACCGACTTTGTCTCTGAGATAGTAGAGCTTGGCTCTTCTGACGCGGCCTCTTCTGATGACCTCGACCTTCTCGACTCTCGGTGAGTGCAGCGGGAAGATTCTCTCAACGCCGACACCGTAGGAAATCTTTCTGACAACGAATGTCCTTCTGATTCCTGAATTGTTCTTGGCAATGACAACGCCTTCGTACGGCTGAACTCTCTCTGTTGTTCCCTCAACGATCTTGAAGTAAACCTTGACCGTATCACCAACGTGGAAGTTCTCGGCGTCCTGCTTCATCTGTTCCTGTTCAATAGCCTTAATCAAGTCCATTTTCTAACCCCTTGGTCAATTTTATTTCTTTTAAAATCCTGCCGGCCTCTTCATCAAGTGAAGCATTCTCCAGCAGTTCCGGCCTGTTGGACAAAGTCTTTTCAAGCCGTTTGCGCAGCCTCCACTTCTCTATATTGGCATGATGGCCTGACAATAATATATCAGGAACCGACATTCCGCAATAGGTCTCCGGCCTCGTGTATTGTGGGTATTCCAATAACGGACCGGTGAAGCTCTCCTCTTCAAGCGAGGAATCTGTGATAACTCCGTCTATCAGCCTGTAGACGGCATCTATTATCACCAGGGTGGCTACTTCCCCTGACGAGATAACGTAGTCTCCGATGCATATCTCATCATCCACATAACGGTCGATTATCCGCTGGTCAATACCTTCGTAATGGCCGCAGATGAAGACCAGGTTCGGCTCCCGGCTCAGTTGCCTCGCGTAGTCCTGTGTCAACCGTCTGCCTGATGGAGATGCGTAGATGACCCGCTTCTCCATGGCATCAATGCGATCCAGAGCTTTGAAGAGCGGTTCAGGTTTGATGACCATGCCTGCACCCCCACCAAAGGGTGAATCGTCACACTTGTGGTGCTTGTCTTCGGCATACTGCCTCCAGTCAACGATGTTGTAGGAGACAAGTCCTGCCTTGACAGCCCTCGCCATGATTGAATTCGTGAAGAATCCGCTTACCATCTCGGGAAAAAGCGTCAGAATGTCAATGTTCAATCCAACAACTCCAACCTGAGAAGCTTCATGGTTCCCTTCTCGACATCCACATCGTCCACGAATATCCCTTTCAGGTACGGGACGAGGTGCATCCTGTCGTTTCTGGACGTCTTCACCTCAAGCAGAAGAGCCTGGGCTCCGTCCATCACTGAAACCACTTCAGCGACCTCTTCATTATCATATACCAGCTTCATACCCGGAAGGTCAGCTGTGTATACCTCTCCTTTGCCAAGCCTGCTGGCCTGTTCTCTTGGTACCAGAATATCCCAACCAGAAATGAACCTTGCATCCTCAGGCGAATCTATTCCTCTGAACTTCATCAGAAGTTCGCCGGAATGGCTCTGCACCTGTTCAACTTCAAGTATTCTGGTTTTTTCTCCACGCTTCAGGGTAACTTCCTTCAGCTTGAAGAAATGATCAAAGTCATCCGAAAACGGATGGACCTTGACATAGCCTTTTACGCCATGCGGGGATCTGATCACTCCGGTTGCAAGGACCTGTTTCATACCAATCAGTCCAGAATCTCAAGGCTGGCGTGCTTGCCGCTTTTGGTTGCCGTGGCGCTGAGAATAGTTCTGAGAGCCTTGGCAATCCTGCCCTGCTTTCCGATCACCTTGCCGATGTCATCCGGTGAGACCCTGAGCTCAAGAATCGTGGACTTCTCGCCCTCGATGACGTTGACCTCAACATTCTCCGGCTGGTCTACAAGCGATCTGACAATGTATTCAACCAGTTCCTTTTCCACTTACTCAGTCCTTTGCAGGAGCTTTGGTGGTCTTCTGGATACCCTGCTTTGCGAAGATAGCCTTGACAGTATCCGATGGCTGTGCACCATTGGAAAGCCAATAGCCGGCTCTCTCTGCGTCAACCTTGACCTGTTTCTCCTCAGCTTCGATCGGATGATAGAAACCAATCTCCTCGAGCGGTCTTCCAGAGTTTGAAAGTCTGGAATCAATGACCACGATTCTGTAGTAAGGTCTCTTCTTTGTACCGAATCTCTTCAATCTGATACTAATGCTCACGTCCTTCCTCCTAAACGAATCTCAGTTCATGCCCATCTGCTTCATCATAGCAGCCTGGTACTTTTTATTCTTAGCGAGCTTCTTCATATTCAGCCGCATCTTTTCAAATTTCTTCAAAAGGTGGCCGACCTCTCCGACGGATGTTCCGCTGCCTTTTGCGATCCTTCTCTTTCGAGCCGGACCAATTATATATATATTCTGTCTTTCTTGGAAGGTCATTGACTGGATTATTGCCTTTTCTTTAAGCAATTCTTTCTTGTCAATGTCGTCTTCCGAGATATTTCCCTTCGCACCAGGCAGCATATCGATGATTTTTCCGATTCCGCCCATCTTAGTCATGTTCTCGATCTGCTCGAGATAATCCTGGAGGTCGAAGGTGTTCTTGGCCATCTTCTCCTGCAGTTTCTCGGCCTTCTTCTGGTCGAAAGCCTCCTGAGCCTTCTCAACCAGAGTGACGACATCACCCATGCCGAGAATCCTGCTTGCCATTCTGTCGGGATAGAACGGCTCGAGGTTCTCGATCTTCTCACCGACACCGATGAACTTGATCGGCTTGCCGACAACCTCTCTGAGAGAAAGGGCCGCACCACCGCGGGTGTCTGAATCGAACTTGGTCAGTATGACACCGGAGATGCCCACCTTCTTCTCGAACTCCTGTGCGATCGTGACGGCGTTCTGACCTGTCATCGCATCGGCGACGAACAATGTCTCGTCCGGATGGACAGCTGCGTTGATGTCCATCAGTTCCTTCATCATGGCATCATCCAGGTACATTCTTCCGGATGTATCCACAATCAGGACATCGTACTGCTCGCGCTTGGCCTTCTTCAGGGCCTCGACTGCAACCTTGACGGCATCCTTCGTGTTCAGGTCGGCATAGACGGGAACATCGACCTGCTCGCCCAGAACCTGCAGCTGTGTGATTGCAGCCGGTCTGATGAGGTCGCAGGCAGCCATCATGACACGGCGGCCCTGCTTCTTGAGCATAGCGGCGAGCTTGGCGCTTGTTGTCGTCTTACCAGAGCCCTGAAGACCCATCATGAGAATGACGGTTACGGTGTCCGGACCCTTGAGGTTGAGCTTCTGGTTGTCGGGATCCCCGAGCAGCTGGACCATCTTGTCATAGACGATCTTTGTGAACTGCTGGCCGGGATCGACAGCCTTGAGGACCTTGTCTCCCTTGGCCTCCTCCATTGTCCTGTTGATGAATCTTCTTACAACACGGAGGTTTACGTCGGCATCAAGAAGAGCTATCTTAATCTCTTCCACGGCATCCTGGATATTCTTTTCAGTAATCTTGGACTTGCCGGATAGAGAACGCAATATCGATGAGAATCTGTCACTGATTGAATCAAACATAACCGAGGAATTATTACCGAAAACAATTATTTATGTCTAGTATATTAAGTAGCGACTTTGATCAGCCCTTGAGAGTATCGTGCTCCTCGAGGTTCTCGATGTCCTCGAGCTTGTAGCCAATCATCTTGGAGACACCGGGCTCTTGCTGGGTTACGCCCAGAAGGCAGTCGGATCCCATGACGGTTCCCTTGTTGTGGGTGATGATGATGAACTGGCTCTTGTCCTCGAACTTGTCCAGGACGCGCATGAAGGCACCGATGTTTCTGCTGTCCAGAGCGGCATCGATCTCATCCAGGATACAGAACGGAGACGGCTTGACCATGTATGTGGCGAACAGCAGGGCGACGGCTGTCATGGACCTCTCTCCACCGGAGAGCAGATTCAGCTGAAGCATTTTCTTTCCTGGCGGCTGTGCCTTGATGTCAATTCCTGACTGCAGAATGTTTTCCTCATCAGTCAACATGAGCTCGGCCTTTCCACCGCCGAACAGCGTTGTGAACATCTCCTGGAAGTTCTGCGAGATCTGTCCATAGGTTTCCATGAACATCTCCTCGCTTCTTCTTCTGATCTCAGCTATGACTTCCTCGAGGTCGGCCTTGGCCTTGGACAGGTCAGCCATGTTCTTGCTGTAGAAATCGTAGTTCTTCTTTGCCTCGTTGAACTCGTCCTCGGCCATGTAGTTGATGAATCCGAGGTCCTGCAGGCGCCTTTTCACAGTCTCGAGCTTTGTCTTGAGCTCCTCGACCGGCATCGTTATCTCGTGGTCGTTGAACTCCTTCAGGCTCTTCTGGGTGTTGTCGAAGAAATCCGTGTATATCTTCTGGATGTTGTCCAGAATGGCACGGATGTTCTCCTTTGAGGTCGCAATCTCTACGGCAAGATCCTGCTTGCGCTGGAACTTGTCCTGGAACTGGGTATTGCTCTTTGATATCTCAAGGGTTATCTCATCGATCCTGGAGTTGATGCCGGAAAGCTGTATCCTGATGTCCTCGATCTCATCCTGGGTCTGTGTCTTTCTGTTCTTCAGCTCGTCGATGCGCTCCAGAACCTCGTTGACCTTGCTTTCCTCGGCCTCTACCGAATGGGCGGCATCAGAGAAATCGAACTCCATCTGCTGCAGGCTTCCCTTGAGGTCGTTGATTGAGGACCTGATGGAATCTGCCTTGGCCTTGAACTGGACCTCGTCCATCTCCAGGTCATGGAAATCGGACTCCTTGAGGATTATCAGCCTTGAAAGACGCTCGACCTCATAAGCAAGGTCCGAAGCCTTTGTCTTGTTTGCGTTCTCTTTTTCATAGGATTCTGCAAGATCCGCATCCAGCTGGCTCTTCTTTGCAAGAGTTCCCTCGGGCGACGTGAAGTCATCGAGGAATGTGGGAATGGTTCCGCTATATTCCTGGAACAGACCCTTGATCTCATCTATCTGCTCAAGAAGAGATTCCTCAGCCTGATCGATGGCCTCTTGGAACACTTTGCGCTCAAAATCAACGCCTGATATGTCTCTGAGGAATGCCGTCTTCTCGAGGATGATCTTCCTCGCCTTGGTGATTCCCGCAAGAAGCTCCTTCTCTGCCTTGGCCCTGACGGAAGAACTGTAGCCGCTTCCCTTGATGTTCTTCTCGAGGTTGTCGGCTATGTCATTTGCAAGGGCGCTAATCTGGGCTGTGATCTCTATCCTCTGCTGGGCAAGCAGTTCGTTGTCCTTGTTCAGGTCGTCGATATCGAGCTGGTGCCTTATCTTGTCGGCCTTGAGCTTCTCTATCTCCTCGGTGGCCTTCTCCATGCTGTCGCGTGTCAGCTGGATGTTCTGGAGAGTGCTGTCGTAGTCGGCCTGCTTTTCCTCAAGCCTCTGCCTGTCGTTCTCCATCCTTTCCTGGACCTGCTGGGCTCTGAATCTGGCATCCTTGGAGCGCTGGGATATTTCCTGGAATCTCTCGTTGTAGACCTCGATCGTGGTTTTGATGGAGTTTACCCTTTCCTCCATCTCCCTGATCTTTCCGGAGAAGTTCTCCCTGTCAGCTCTCAGGGCCTCTAGCTGTTGCTGCTGCTGGTCTAGACCGCTTCTGGCGCTGTCCAGAACGGCATCGATGGTCCTTTGCTCATCCTCAAGCTTGTCGAGTTCGGTCTGCCTGAAGTCCTTGAGCTTTGTAAGGGACTGGACATATGAAAGCTGGAGTTCGACCTCCAGTTTCTCTTTTTCCGCCGAATACTCGCGGTGCTTGAGGACCTTCTCGAGCTGGATCTTCCTGGAGTTGTAGAGCTTTTCGGATTCCTTGAGAAGAAGATCGACCTGAGCCATGTTCTCGTCTGTCTTCTGAAGCTTTTTTGCCGCTTCCTCGCTCTGCTGCTTGAAGCGGCTGATACCGGACGCCTCTTCAAAGATGTACCTTCTGTCCTCCGGCTTCATGAGGAGTATCTGGTCGATCTTTCCCTGTTCCAGGATGCTGTATGCGGCCTTTCCGACACCGGTGTCCATGAAAAGCTCTTTGATGTTCCTGAGGAGAACCTTCTCACGGTTGATGAAATACTCGTTGTCTCCGTTTCGGTATGCACGGCGTTTGATCTCAACCTCCGTGGCGTTGATGTTCAGAAGGCCCTGTTCGTTGTTCAGCGTAAGGATTACCTCACACATGGGCATGGGCTTTCTGGTATCCGTTCCGTTGAAGATGACATCGTCCTTTTTGCTTGCACGGATTGTGCTCAGAGCCTGTGTTCCCAGAACCCATTTGACGGAGTCGACGACATTGCTCTTTCCACTGCCGTTCGGGCCCAGAAGAGACGTGATTCCGTCGGAGAATTCGAACTTTGTTCTGTCTGCGAATGACTTGAAGCCGTAAAGCTCAACAGATTTTAGGAACATGCGGCTAGTATATCAGAATTCCTGTGGCTTTTCCACTGATGACAATGGTGATGATTTGGTTTATCGTTTGGCTATGGACGAGCAGCTTACACTATTCGGTGAACCTCAATACGACATTATAATCGGAGCCGATGAAGCCGGCCGGGGTCCTCTTGCAGGACCGGTCTGCGCCGCTGCCGTCGTTCTTCCACAGGACTTTCCCTTCGAACTTCTGAATGACTCGAAGAAACTTTCCGAGAAAAGGCGCATTGAGGCCGAGCCAGTCATTAAACAGCGTGCAGTGGCATGGGCAGTCGCCTGGGCCACTCCTGCCGAGATAGACAGGATAAACATCCTTCAGGCCTCGATGCTAGCCATGAAGCGTGCCTATCTGCTTGTTCAGCAGCAGCTTAAAGAGAAAGGTATCAGGGCAGATATCCTTCTTGTTGACGGAAACAAACGGCCTGACGTGGATATTGCCTGTCAGGCCATAGTCAAAGGCGATGCGAAGATCCATGAGATAATGGCGGCCTCGATTCTGGCGAAGAACGCACGTGACAGGTTCATGATATGTGCCGCAAAACGCTGGCCAGGCTATGGCTTTGAAAAACATAAAGGCTACCCTTGCGCTTCGCATAAGGCAGCCCTGCATAAACTGGGACCGTGTCCCATCCACAGATCGACTTTCAAATATTAACGGAAGTTTCTTTGGGGAAATACCTTCGTCTCTTAATTCTCACTCTTCTTTGACGCGTTGAGCTTCATGTAGTCGACGGACTTCTGGAACTCTCTGATGAACTCACCCAGATCCTCAGGATAGACTATGATGCTCTGTCTGATGTATCTGCCCTCATCTTCGGTGCCTTTGCTCTCAACGATGTTGAGGTACATGTCGCCCTTGTAGTTCTCCTTGACGTTGAAGAAATACGTTCTGTCGTTTGTCACGAACCTAGTTGAGAATACTTCACCTCTCTGACCCATACATCCCCCGATAGAAATAAAAAAAGCGTCTATAAACGAAGGACCACGCTTTCTGCGTGGTCCTTAGCGCCCGACGGGAGTCGAACCCGCGTCTTCAGCTTGGAGGGCTGAGGTAATACCGTTATACCACAAGCGCAATGTACGAAGTATTTATAAACAAAAACCCAAAACGCGTCAAGCCATATCGGCAATCACACTCTGATTCTTGTACCAGTTTCTCCGTTCAGAGCCTGAAGAGCCTTGTCCAAAGACGTAATCAGGGCGATTCTTCCGGGCTTGCTCTCAGCGAACTCGACACAGGCATTGACCTTCGGAAGCATCGATCCCGGAGCGAACTGGCCTTCCTTTGCATAGGCCTTTGCCTCTTCCGGAGTCATCGATGCCAGCCACTGCTGGTTCTCTTTGCCGTAATTTATGGCGACTTTCTCAACAGCAGTGAGGATGATCAGCATATCGGCATCAATCAGCTCTGCAAGCTTTTCAGATGCATAGTCCTTATCAATGACAGCCGGTGTTCCGTAAAGATAACCGTCCTTACGTACCACAGGGATTCCACCACCGCCGACTGTGATGACAACGTTGCCGGCCTTGATCAGTCTTTCGACAGTCTTCTTCTCAATGACATCGATCGGTCTCGGTGAAGGAACAACCCTTCTGTATCCGCGTCCGGCATCCTCGACCATCTTGTAGCCCTTCTCCCTTGCGATCTTCTCTGCAACATCCTTGTCGTAGAATCCTCCGACAGGTTTTGTGGGATTCTGGAATGCGGGATCTGATTCATCGACAAGAACCTGTGTCACGACAGTGCTGACCTCTTTGTCGATTCCTCTGGATCTGAGCTCGTTTCCGATGGCGTTCTGAAGATGATAGCCGATATAGCCCTGGCTCATTGCACCGCACTCTGGGAAGGGCATGTCGCTCTTGATGGCACCTGTTCTTGCAGCTGTTGCAAGACCAAGGTTGATCATACCTACCTGGGGTCCGTTTCCATGAGCTATGACGACCTCGTTTCCATCCTGGATGAGGTCAACAATCGGTTTTGCCGTCTCTCTGACAAGTTCAAGCTGCTCATATGGTGTGTTTCCAAGTGCGTTTCCGCCAAGTGCAATGACAATCTTCTTCATTCAAGCATCTCCGTAAACAACGTGATGGAACCAGTATATTCCCATGTGCAACAAAACGCAACAAAATAGTTTGTAGTAAAAAAAGCTTTTCAGGCTATGAAACTACTTTTTTGTTCTGTAAAAACAAAATAGTAGAAAAAAACTACTTTTCTTATTCTATAAATCAAAAAAGTAGTATCCAACCAAGTTAAAGGATAAAAAAATGGGGAAACCCATAATGGATTCCCCCATCTGTCGTAATTCCAAATCAATAAGCCTTGGAATTGCGCATCTTCTTGACCTTCAGCATCTGCTTGCGGGCAAGAGCCTTGTTCTTGCGGTGCTGAATTGCAGACGGCTTCTCGAAGTACTCGCGCATCTTGAACTCGCGGATGACGCCTTCCTTCTCAACCATTCTCTTGAAACGCTTGATAGCTTTCTCAAGTGGTTCAGTCTCATCGACTTTAACGTATGCCATGTATAACTCACCCCCTCTGCCTAACAGCTCAAGAATCGATTTAAAATACCATTACACATGAACTTTGTCCACATGTTGGCGCATTATTTTCAAAATAGTTATTCAAGAAACACTCCGTCCTTCACAAGGACCTTCGTGATTCCGTTTCTGTCAGTGGAACAGACATCCATGTTCCTGCCCAAAGAACACCTGAGTGTGTACAGGCTCATGTTGAACCAGTCGGGAAGAAGCTCCTCCGATATGGGAACATCTGAAAGAGAATCCAGGACGGCACCACCGAGATTGACAACAAACTCGTTGTCCCTCATGGAAATATATCCTATCCTTCCAAGCTGCTCGTCAAACGACAGAAGCCTGTCCAACTGAGGACTGTGGGTCCAAGAGACAAGTTTCCCGTTCTCGAATTCGAACGATGCCTTCTGTGGACGTCCGAGAACAGTGACATCCGCGGTGAAGACTCCGTTTGCCGAATCCTTGTCCACAAGACATGAGAGCATGTCGAAATCCATTCCAGTCAGAAACTCCCTTCCTGAAGACAACACCTTGTGTCCGCCTGCAAACAACGACTCCTTAGGAACTGAAACAGAGAACTCCGTCCCTTCCCCTTTGAAATATAGCTCCGCGATATCTGAATTCTCAAGACTCTGGCTTCTGTAGATTGCAGAAAGGCTCTGGTTCGGAATGTTGAGCGAAATCTTTCTGATAAGGGCATCCCAAGACTGGGAATCGTCCTCGTCAAAGACCTCGGCAACGCACCATGGCACTGAAATGCGCCTGTCCAATACAACAGGATCTGCCAGATGACCTAGCTTCTGGATTGCACCGAGATCGTTGCCATCCACGACAACATCAAGGTACGAGCCGTCAGAAACGGCCTTGGACATATGTGACAGCCTGAGCATGGCATAGGATCTTGGAAGATGGGCCGGAGGTGCCGGATCGAACTCCAGAACCTGTGAAGGCTTTCCCTGATGTATGACTACAATCTTGACCGTGACATCGGTAACCTTGAGCGCAGCTGAAGCGACTTCCTTTGCAAAGGGAAGATCAGCCTCCTCCGTATTGATGGAAAGCGCATCGCCAAGGCGCAGGCAGAGAAGGTCCTCTACGATGGACCTTGCATATTCGCCGTATACAGATTCTGTCAGTTGTTCAGAAGACATGCTATTCTCGCACCCTCGAGCGTATGCTTAACATCGGCCTTGTTCACATAGATGTAACCTTCGAGATACTTGGAGAATCCTCCGGTGGCTATGACAACAAGCTTGTGCCCTATCTCCTTCTCGACCTGGTTCACAATACCGACAAGCTGGCCCATGAAGCCGTAAACAACACCCGCGCGGATGGAGGAAACGGTGTCACGGCCCAGAGCAGTGGACGGAATATCCAACCTGATCTGCGGAATCTGGGCAGCGGACTCGAACAGTGCCTTGACGGAAGTCATCATACCGGGACCGATTGTTACACCGAGGACCTTGCCCTCCGGCGATACGGTCTCAGTAGTGAAAGCAGTGCCGAAATCGGCCACCATCACGTACTCAGACGGATACATGCTGTGAGCGGCAATCAGGTTGCACAGAATATCGGAACCGATCTCGGGAGGGATTGAATCCTTGTCCAGTCCTGTTTCGATATCTATTCCCACGACAACAGGGTCCTTCCCTGAGATTTTGCGCACTCCCTCGACGATGGATCCCGTTATGTTGGGGACTACGCTGCTTATGACGGAGTTTGTGAACTTCATCGCCTCGATCTTCTTGAGACAGTCCATGACGGAGGTCTTGGTCTTTGTCTTCACGCGCACGACCTCTCCCCAGTCGAAACCGTCGTGGGTGGACATAGTGATGTTGGTGTTGCCGATGTCTATGGCCAGAATGATGTCTTTGGCTGCCATGTAATTCTCTTTCCTCAAAGTGCCACGGCGTTTTTGGAACCGTACATCTCCATCCTCAGTGCCCTGATGGAGGGATCTGCCATGTAGTCGTCGAACTTCATGTAGCGGTCAATTAGTCCCTTCGGAGTGAATTCGATGATGCGGTTCGCAATCGAATCGACGAACTGATGGTCATGCGAGTTGAACAGCACGACACCTGAGAAATCGATCAGGCCATTGTTCAGACTCTGGATGGCCTCGAGGTCCAGATGGCTGGTCGGCTCATCGAAGATAAGGCAGTTGGCGCCCTCCAGCATCAGCTTTGCCAGAACACATCTGACCTTCTCTCCTCCGGAAAGGACCTTGCAGCTCTTCAGGGCCTCGTCGCCGGAAAAGAGCATCCTTCCGAGGAAGGAGCGCAGATAAGTCTCGTCAGCATCCTCGACGAACTGGCCAAGCCAGTCGGTGATGCTCATGTCCTCCACGAACAGCGAATCGTTGTTCTTCGGGAAATAACCCTGGCTTGTAGTGACACCCCAGAGGTACTCGCCTGCATCCGGAGCCATGTTGCCGGTGATGATCTCGAACAGAACGGTCTTGGCAAAGTGGTTCGGGCCGACGAACGCGATCTTGTCTCCGTTGTTCACAAGCAGATTCAGGTTGTCCAGAACCTTCTGACCGTCAATGACCTTTGTCAGACCCTTGATCTCAAGGATGTTCTTACCGCACTCCCTGTTGGGCTTGAAAGCCACATACGGGAACCTTCTGCTTGAAGGCTGGATGTCATCGATCGTCAGCTTGTCAATGAGCTTCTTTCTGCTGGTGGCCTGTCTTGCCTTTGCGACGTTGCTTGAGAAGCGCAGGATGAACTCCTTGAGCTCAGCGATCTTCTCCTCGCGGCGCTTCTTCTCATCCTTCATCTGCTTAGCGATCAGCTGGCTGGACATGTACCAAAAGTCGTAGTTTCCGACATACAGCTGGATCTTTCCGAAATCGATATCCGCAATGTGGGTGCAGACGGTGTTCAAAAAGTGTCTGTCGTGGGAAACGACGATGACTGTGTTGTTGAATGTGCTCAGGAAGTCCTCGAGCCAGTGGATGGACTCAAGGTCCAGGTGGTTCGTAGGCTCATCGAGAAGCAGGATGTCCGGGTTTCCGAACAGTGCCTGGGCAAGAAGAACGCGGACCTTCACGTTGTCCTCAACATCCTTCATCATCTTCTCGTGCATGGGAACGGGGATTCCAAGTCCGTCAAGAAGGACTCCTGCATCAGCCTCAGCCTCCCAACCGCCGAGCTCGGCGAACTCGCCCTCGAGCTCTGCTGCCCTGATTCCGTCTTCCTCAGAGAAATCCGCCTTGGAGTAGATCTCGTCCCTCTCCTTTCTGACATCATAGAGCTTCTTGAAGCCCATGATGACGGTATCAAGGATGGAATACTCGTTGAAAGCGAAGTGGTCCTGCCTGAGAACAGCCATTCTCTGACCAGGAGTTATGATGATCTCTCCCGTATCAGGTTCGATCTCACCGGACAATATCTTGAGGAAAGTTGACTTTCCGGCGCCGTTGGCACCGATGATGCCGTAGCAGTTGCCAGGTGTGAACTTGATGTTCACATTCTTGAATAGCACCTGTGTTCCATAAGACAGAGAGATATCAGAAGCTGTAATCATCGCTTTCTCCTTACAAGACTTGATAATACCCAATAGACAAAGAAAAAGGCAACCCATCTGAGTTGCCCTTTAGTTCCAAGGGGAATCGAACCCCTGTTTAGAGACTGAGAATCTCCCGTCCTAACCCCTAGACGATGGAACCATCTAGTTTTTCGGTTCTACTGGGATGGAGGGATTCGAACCCCCAAAGGCAGAACCAGAATCTGCAGTGTTACCATTACACTACATCCCAAAAAATCCAAACGAACATTTGGAGATTACAAAAAACCCAATGTTCTGTCAATAGATTTGCCGTTATTTATCTTCAGCTCTTTTTCAGCTCTTCTTGAAGGCACTGACCCGGGCTGATGCCGAAAGGCTGAAATCAGACCTGAACCCATCGGCAATGTACCTGTATCCAAGTCCTGCAACCATAGCTCCGTTGTCGGTGCAAAGCTTCAGGCTCGGGAAACTCACCTCGTAGCCCTTCTCCTCATACGCCTTCAGCGAACTCCTGACAAGTGAATTCGCAGCCACTCCGCCACCGGCTGAGATGCGCATGAGTCCGGTATCCTTAAGAGCCTTGTCCACCCTCTTTATCAGCATACCCACGGCTACGCGCTGGAAGCTGGCTGCGATGTTCTCAGGCGTAGCAGGCTTTCCTGTCGAGAAGATGTCCAATTGGTTGATCACAGCGGTCTTCAGTCCCGAATAGGATATGTCGTAGGGATTGTATGACGCACCCATCTTCGGTCCCGAGAACTTGAAAGCCATCGGATCACCCTTCTGGGCAAGACGGTCTATCATAACTCCGCCCGGATATCCAAGGCCATAATGCTTGGCAACCTTGTCGAAGGCCTCTCCGATAGCATCGTCCACTGTAGTTCCCAGAACTTCTATGCTGTCATAGCTGTCCACCCTGCAGATCACAGTATGGCCGCCCGAAAGCAGCACACCCAGATACGGATACTCAAGCGGATGCTCGATCTGGGGAGCATACAGATGAGCCCTGATATGATCGATTCCTATGAACGGTACATCCAGAACCGATGCAAGTCCTTTGGCGAAGTTAAGTCCTACAAGCAACGATCCCAGCAGTCCTGGCCTGGATGTGGCTGCAATGGCTCCGATATCCTTCTTCTCAATTCCGGCTTGCCTGACAGCAGCATCCACGACCTGCGAGATCCATTCAGTATGGAGTCTGGAAGCAAGCTCGGGAACAACACCGTCAAACGGTCTGTGAAGCTCTATCTGTGTTGCGATAACGTTAGACAGGATGTTCCTGCCGTCCTCTACAACCGCGGCGGAACACTCGTCACATGAGGTCTCAATTCCAAGTACGTACATCAGATATCCTCGTTGATGAACTCATTTATGTCATCATCGTAGTCTTCTTCTACCCGGATCGGAGAGAACTTGCCCGCAAAGAACATGTCTATGAGCCTCTGCTGATTCGCCTGAGGAGCGGCATCATCAATATAAGAGACAAGTTCTTTTGAAAGGGGAATTCCGTAGACCTTGGCTCCGCGCTTGGCTTTCTTGGAAGAAATGAGCTCGTCGGTCGTCGGTACGATCATGATTCTGTTCATGCTCTAAAATTAACTTCGACCACACAAATAGTCAACAGAGTTATTTACAAATGCCAACAGATTGGTTAATCTTGGCAACGTACGCCAGATTAGCTCAGGGGTAGAGCAGCTCACTCGTAATGAGCAGGTCAAGGGTTCAATTCCCTTTTCTGGCTATGGACGAGGCCCTGGCTTTTGCCGGGGCCTCATTTGTTCCAACTGAGAAATGAAAAAGAGAATCGTTCTTGCCATCTTAATATGCATCCTCCCATTGTCAATCGTCTCTGCCGGACAATCTGTATTCGACATCCAACTGTCACCCTACTCATATCAGAAACTTACATCCGACAATGATACATACAACTCTGATTATGGATTCTCCGCCGAAATCGGCTACCGAAACTACATATGGAAAGGCCTCTCGGTAGGTGGTGAATTCACATTTAGTTTCTATAGATACAATGATTTCTCCAACATCAGCATATACACCCTGATGGCCAGAGGCGGTTGGACATACAAGTTCCAGAACAAACATCTTTCAGCAACCGCCGACCTTGAAGTCGGACTTGACCTGATGAAAACAGACAGAAAGCTTGATGTATCCTTCAAGTCTGCTGTCGATGCAAGAATGGCATATAAACTCAACGGCATCCTATCAGTCACTGCAGGTCTGAACGTGGGCCTGTCATTCCATGACGGAAAACCTGACTTCTCCCTCTCTCCAAAGTTCGGAATGCTCATCTCACCCAACAGGTTTCCCTTCCACGGCGCAGGAATAGGATTGGTGATGGATGGAAAAATCCTGATGGGCAAGCGCTCAACCTCTCCATACAAGGACACCTGGACGGTTCCGGGAGGAGAAGTTGACAAAGGTATTGATGTGGATGAACTTGCTGCAGCCACAAGGGAACTTCAGGAAGAAACTGGAATAGATTTCTCACAACTCGATATCATTTATATCGGAAATTGGACACTCAAAGTCCCCTTCTTCAGTTGGACAACGTATTTCTATGAAATAAAGGAATTCGACCAGAAGATTATCCCCAATGAATTCCATGAACTCCAGTGGCTTGATTTCGAAGACATTATCAATGATTCATACATCGACAAGAATTTCAGACCATTCACAAAATCCGAGATGAAAAAACTCAGAAGCCTATCTAATCACTGAAACACTTCATAGCAAAAAATTATTTTTGCCACCAAAACATCTGTTATCAAGAAATGGTATGCAGGTTTTCATTCTTGTTTTCTGAGCTTTGCATCCATTTTCGTTGTTCTTGGCGGTCAAGTCCAAATTAGTGTGTAAATTCACCTTCGGCTGAATCATTCATCTATGCGACTGACCTCCTTGCCTTTTTCAGGATTGCCTCCCTGTTGTCAAAATAGCAATCCATCTTGAATGCTCTGCT